>Ga0256845_1000457_pt1 | contig 38710 bp, 24 predicted proteins | sample RiftiametaG_FD_189101 | JGI IMG/M metagenome (GOLD analysis project Ga0256845, IMG submission 189101) | Tube worm associated microbial communities from hydrothermal vent at the East Pacific Rise, Pacific Ocean - Riftia | ecosystem: Host-associated > Annelida > Integument > Unclassified ...
TCCATTTCTGCATTGTAGCATTAAATCATTACACCATTAAATCATTGTATCATTAAATAACTTTCAACTTTACAAACTTTCAACTTTCAACTCATTATCACATTACATCATTGAACCATTGTATCATTATATCATTGTATCATTAAATAACTTTCAACTCTTAAACTAACAACCCGGTATTTTAATTGTAAAAACGCTTCCTCTGTTTTTTTGGCTTTTCACAGTTATATCGCCTTTAAACTGCATTACTATTGCCTTTACATAACTTAATCCCAATCCGAAACCTTTAACTGTATGCACATCGCCTGTGGGAACACGGTAAAATTTTTCGAAAATTCTCTCTTGTGTTTCTTTATCCATTCCTATCCCCTTATCGGCGACAGCCAAATAAAAATAACCATCTGAATTATAGGTTGATACGCTTATCTCAGGTGGTGAATTAAGCGAATATTTATTTGCATTGTCAAGCAAATTGTAAACAATATTTGTAAAATGTGTTTCGTCAATTTTCAGCAAATCGTTGTCGGCTGCCAAGTTAAGAGTAATTTTGCCGCCTTTTTGTTCAACTTGCAAAGTGATGTTTTTCACCGAATTTTCAATCAACGGATGAACATTTGTCTCTTTCATATTCAGGTTAAAGTCTTTTTTGTCAATCAAAGCCATTTTAAGCACACTTTCAACCTGTCTGTTCATTCGGCGATTTTCTTCCTTTATAATACCGATAAACCGACTTACTTTGTCGGGGTCGGAAATAATATTTTGATTTGAAATTGAATCGGCAGCAAGCGAAATTGTGGCTATGGGAGTTTTAAATTCGTGGGTCATATTGTTTATAAAATCGTTTTTAATTTCGGATACCTTTTTCTGATTATAGATGATTTTCAAGGTATAATAAAAAGTAAACAGTATGATAAGAGTAAAAACAACAGACCCTGCAAACGGCCACATCATATTATTTATTAGATAGTTACGTTTGTCGTGAAAATACAGCACAAGTTTATCGCTGTGCATTAAAATATCGTTGGGAAAAAGAGATGTAGAATATGCTTTAACTGCTTTTGACTCTTTAAAACCCGACGATTTCAAGTTTTTATAATAATTTTCTTTGTAATCGGTAATTGCAAATTCGTATTTAAGCGGAATATTGAAATTTCGCAATTCGTATTCTAAAGTAGGTGCTATAATTGAGTAACTCAACCGCTGCTCCAACGGAATATTTTGCATTGAATATTCCAACATCATTTGCTGCATAACAGAGTTTAGTTGATGCTGCATTGATTGATTGCCGGATAGTATATTTATACTGCTTGGTGTGCTTACTTGCGAAAATGTTTGTATATGTTGAGTTGTATTTCCACTAACAATAATTGTATCGAAGCTGTATCTGACGGTTTCTATTCCATTACGTTTTTTCTTTTGCACCTTAATATTTTTATTATCGTCGGGAATTTGGGTGTTGTTGTTCCAAAATTTGCCGAATTCCAACATTACCGAATCGTTTTGCGATATTGGATAACCACCGTTTTGAAACATTATTTGAAAAGACGGCATCATATTAAACAGGTTCGACATAAGATAAGCATTTTGGTTTCGTTCAATGCGTCTTGCTGCACGCGTAAGTGCCTGATTTACCTGCCTGTCGAATTGTTCTTCTTTAATGCTTATTGCTTTGTTCATCCAAAACAGTTGAACAAATATTATTCCCAATAGCGACAAAGCCATTAATATTATGATACCGCTGAATTTATGTTTTCTCATCTGCTTAAAACAGTGTTGTTTTTTATTAATACCAAATCCGTAACTAAAAACCAATAGTCACGGTGTGAGTTTATTTTAAAGTTTCAATGTTTGTTATTTGTAAATACTTATTAATCAATAAATCACACTGTAACTCCAAAAGTTTACTTTTCAAAAATACTAAAAGAAACAGAGTTCTTAACATTTTTAACGTAACATTAACAATTTTTAACCGTCTATTAACTGACACCTGATGATAATACAGATATTTTTGTTACATAAAATTTAAGTTAATAAATAGTTGTTGTTTGTTATTATGCATTGGAAAAACAATTTATCGACAAAACGCAGATAGGTTTATAAGTGTTAAGGTTATGTTTTTAAGGTTATAATTTCTATGTCGGTAAATTTTCCAATGCTTTTTAAAAAAGAAATCGCCTATTTTGAATAAATACTTCCACAAAGTTCTTATTTTGAAAATTACGGTTGCTCTCCTTCCCTTTTGAGCAGCCTTTTTTTTAATTTTTAAATTTGATAACAAATATCTCCAAAACAAGCATCAGTAATGTTAACCATAAAAACAACATAGTCAGCGACTTGCCATTGCTTTGTTCGCTTATGTTTTTTTCAATATTTTTATTGTCGGCTTTTAGTATCGAAATGTTTTTAACACCGTAATTATTATAAATTTTCTCTATCTCCGATTTTGTCAGATATTCAATATCCGACTCTGCAATATCATAATTATACGAAATATAATTTTGCAGGCTTTCGCCCGAATATACGGCATAATATCCCGCATTCAGAGTATTAATATCGGGATAAACGGTAATATTACGTAAAGTTGTGTGATGCTTGGGTTTAAATCGCTTTTTTGTTGTAATTTCTTCTATCTCAACGGTTTTATTATTGCTTATTTGCAATGCAACGGTAGAATACAATCCGGGTTTTATTCTGTAATATAGATTATCGGAAGATGTTGAATAGAGTGCTATATTGTAAAACAACGGAACAAACAACGGATGTATTGCAAAGTCGGAAATTTTGGTGTCAACAGGCAAAGCGGATATAAATATTTTTCCTTTTCCGTTTTTTATTTCCACAAACAGCGGATTGCCCGATTCTGTGCGAATAATTGTGTTGCTTACCGTTTTATTATTTAGCGTAAGCGGAAAAAATGCGGAATATTCGGGCATTTTAACATCTTTTAAATCGGTTTTAAATACCTGTTTAAATAAATTATTGTTAAAATCAATATTTGAAAAACTTCCTTTTTGAGTAATAATATTGTTAATTTTTACATTTATTTGATTCAAAAAAGAGTTGTAAGATGTTATATTTCCTGCCGAATCGGGAATAAAAACCACTGTTCCGCCCGATTTTGAAAAGTTGATAATTTCAGATATTAACCCTGTTGAAACATCACTTATTTCGTTTAAAATTGCTACTTGATATTTTTGTATATCATTGTATTTAAGTCTATTAATATCTATCACTTTAACACTTACATTATTATCGTTATTGAACAGTGCTTCAAAATAGTTTTTTGAGTTTTTATCGGTTACAACCAATACATTTTTTTTGTCTTCGACAGTAAAATTAAAATACAAATTATTATCGAAAGTTATGGGATAATCGGTTATTTTAACAAGCCCTTTAAACAACCCCGCCTGTTGAATTGTAAACGGAATATTTATTTTTTTCGAAGTTTTTGCATCAATATTAAATACAACCGATGTTTTAAGCGTATCGTTTAAATATAGTTGCAACGGTATTTCCACAAATGCCTTTGCCGAAACATTTTTTATATTAACAAACAATTTTTCTTGTTTCCCTTTGTAATGTCCGGGAGTTTCAAACCAAACCGAATCGATATAAATATTGTTTTGAGTTTGATTTTTAAATAAAACGGCAAATATATTAATACTTTTATTTGTATTAATATTTCTGTGAACAGCGGTATTTTTTTGAAAATCGGACAGTATAAATACATTTTGAACCGAGTTTGAATCGGTTTGCGGCAACATAGTTGTAAACTTGTCTATTATTTCATTTTGAGTTCTTACAATATGCGAACTTTTAATTTGTGACACCTGTTCTATCAACCTGTCGGAAGATACAAAACGCTGATTAACAGGTAAAAAATCATTTGTAAGAAGTAGATATTTGGTGTTTACCGGAAATCCTACCGTAATTTCTTTGGCTTTTATTTTTGCCGCTTCGAGCAAAATGCCTGTTTTTCCTTCGGCATCCATACTAAACGAATTGTCGATGTATATTGCAACATGCTGAGTCTGCTCTACTTTTTGATTTTTGTTATTTGGAATATACGGATGAGCGAACACTAATACAATAAAAATAATTGCTAACATTCTCACCATCAGCAACAGTAAATTTTTAAGAGTTGATTGCGATTTAGTATCTTTTTTAATGTTTTGAAGAAAAGCCACATTACTGAAATATACCGTTTTATATTTTCTGAAATTAAACAGATGAATTATTACGGGAATTACAAGTGTTAAAAGTGCCCATAAAAATTTAGGATATAAAAACTGCATATTGCTTTTTTATTTTAAGTTAAAAATGAACTATCAATTTAACATTAATTCTTCGTCCCGTAAGGCTGTTTTCCACACCGTATTGTCGTCCTTGATAGTCGGTTACCCATTCGTATGATATTGTATTGTCGCGGTCTAACAGATTAAATACTTCGGCACTTATCCACGCATCGGATATATAATGCAAAAAATGTCCTTTGGGATACTCTTTGCCGGCACGTTTAATAACCTTCGAAAAACCAAGGTCAACTCTTTGATACGATTTCATACGCACATCGTCGCTACGCCAAATGGTATTTGGTGCATTAAAAGGTAATCCCGTGCCGAAATTAATTTGCATATGCATTTTGTAATCGGGGTTTCCCGGAAAATAGTCTTGAAAAAATATTCCCAAATTCACCCTTTGGTCTGATGGACGCGGCATATAACCCACGTGTATTTCGTGCAGATTACCATCTTCGTCTTTTATTATTCGTCGGTCGTCCCACAGTTTTTCTTGTGTTCGCATTACCGACAGGCTAAACCACGAATCTACCCCCGGAACAAATTCACCATTTATTTTTAAATCAATTCCTGCGGCATAACCGTCAGCATCGTTTTTACCTGAATATAAAATTCTTACATTATCTACATTATAGGTAACTAAATCTTTCAGAATTTTATAATATGCTTCGGTTACAAGTTTAAACGGTCTGTCCCACATCTTAAAATTATAATCACTGCCAAGCACAAAATGTATTGATTTTTGCGACTTAATATTTTTGTTTAATACGCCTTCACGTGAACGCATCTCTTTGTAAAACGGCGGTTGGTAATAATATCCTGTTGAAAAACGGAAAATTATATCACTTTCCCATTTAGGTTTAAATGCAAAATTAACTCTCGGACTTACAATAAATTCGTTGTTAAAATCCCAATAAGCACCTCTGATACCGGCAGTTACATTAAGCTCATTCGAAAGGATATCAAATGTAAAAGTATTTTGCAAAAAAGCATTATACCGCATCGACGAAATAGCGTTTTTGGCTCTGACATACACATTCATTTGCACAATTGAATCGGTATAAGGCAACGAATAGCCGGCAGAGTCTATCATTGTCCATTCGGTAAGATTATCGTCGATATTTTCGTTTTGAGCTTTAATTCCCCATTGCCAATTTTGGTTTCCGTTGTGCAAACTTCCTTTATGTTCAAAACTGTAAACTGTGGCATACAGGTAGTTACGTGCGTGTTCAAGGTATGTTCCCACTCCTAAGTTGGCTATACTATCGCCAATGGTTTCAGAGTTTGCATCGTTGTCAACCTGATTAATCCAATATTGCGACTGTATGTCAAAAGTTTCGCGTTCGTCGGTAACAAAAGCCGAAGTAATAAATTTCAATTTTAAATCTTCGTTTACTTTGTGAGTAAAAGTAAATGCCCCCGTCATTGTTTTAAAAGCATCGAGTTCTTGCCCGTCGTAATACATTTTCAGTTCAAGAGCTTCGTTTATTGTTCCGAATTTTGTTGTGCGGTCTTGCGGAATAAATTTATATTCGTTGTCGGCATAGTTACCTAAAAAACTTATTTCGTTTTTTTTATCTATTTTATAGATGATATTTGTTTGAAAATCGAAAAAACGCGGGTCGTAATCGCCTTCGGTTTCAAGAGTATTGAGCACATATTTTGTTGATTTGTATCTGAATCCCGAAATATGACTTAATTTTTTATTTTTAGATGCTCCTTTTATCATTACCGATGCACCAAGTAAACTTGCGGAAACCGCTCCGCCGAATTTTGTAGGTTTTTTATATTTAATATCCAATACCGACGACATTTTATCACCGTATTTAGCATCGAAACCGCCTGCCGAAAACAATACCGATGATACCATATCGGCATTTATAAAACTCATTCCCTCTTGCTGTCCCGAGCGTATTAAAAACGGACGATAAATTTGAACATCGTTAACATACACAAGATTCTCATCGAAATTACCGCCACGCACCGAATATTGCGAACTCAGTTCGTTATTTGAAGAAACACCCGGCAAGGTTTTTATTATTGCTTCGATGTTTCCCGATGCTTCGGGAATTACCGACATTATTTTGGGGTCTAAGCGTGTAAGTGTAGATTTTCGTATCTGTTTGTCTTCGATTTTTATTGATGCTATTTGCTCCGATTTTCCTTTTAAACTTATATTTAATGTTTTGTGTTCGCCAAGTTTCAGTATTACTTTTTTCTCTGTTGTTTGGTGAGTTATGCTCGAAAAAACTATTGTATATTGAATATCAGGTTTTAATTTTAATTCAAAATATCCTTTTCCATTGGTTGATGTTCCTTTTGTGCTGCCTTTTACACTGACATTTATTAATTCAAGCGGTTTTCCGTTGTTATCGGTTACGGTTCCCGACAGCAAGGTATTTTGTGCATATATATTAATTGATAACAGTAGTATTGTTATTAATACTGTAATTTGCTTTGTCATTAAAAGTAATATTTTTAAATTTTTGCTAAAATAGTTTTTATTTAGAACTTATTAAAACATAAACTCTAAATATGATATTTAATTGTATGGGGTGTGGGTGTTTTTCCGGTAAATTTTATTTATAGATTTGATTTCACCACAAAGAACACAAAGGTTCACAAAGATTTTAAATGCTTTCACCGCTAAGACACTAAGACGCAAAGGTTTCTTAACTTTTATCTTTACAAACTTTAAGAACTTTCAACTGTCTAAACATTAAGAAGTTAAGAAAATTAAGCTGTTAGGAAATTAAGATTTTACCACAGAAAACACAAAGTTTCACAAAGTTTTTAAATGCTTTCACCGCTAAGACGCAAAGACGCAAAGGTTTTTTATCCACAAATTACACTAATTTGCACTAATTTAATTTTTTTTTTTCGTTACAAGCTCGGCTTCGACCGGCTCTCCGAAATAAATTCTCCGAAATCCTTCGGAGTAAACAGGAGTAAACTAGCCTCCGTGCTTATTTCTACATTATCGCATTAAATCATTGTATCATTACATCATTGAATATTTTCACCGCTAAGACACTAAGACGCAAAGGTTTTTTAACTTTTATCTTTACAAACTTTAAGAACTTTCAACTACCTAAACATTAAGGAATTAAGAAAATTAAGCTGTTAGGAAATTAAGATTTTAGTGTTATTTTCAATTCTCAATTTTTCATTATTAACTCATTATAGCATTGTCGCATTGTTGCATTATTGCATTAAATCATTGTATCATTACATCATTAAATAACTTTCAACTCATTATATCATTAAATTAAAATCTCATTTTAAATAACAACCTGAAATAATTATCGTTGTATGTTATTCTTCGGGAATATCTTACTCCTATTTCAAAAGGAAAAACAAATCTGAAAATATGCATATCAGCTGTTAAATCGGCTCCTGTTGCTCGTAAATCAAAACATTGTCCTTTGTTTTCAAATTCTGAATATTGATAAAACAGCGTAGTTTTTATACGTTTTATATAAATGTATTCAAAAATATTCATATCGGGATATAATATCGGAAAACTATAATTAAAATGTGTTGAATACATTTTGTTATTTGTTACACTCTCATATCCGTAAGGATAATTGATAATATCGCTGTAACTGTATTCACCTGACTCTTTCCATTGATAAGCACCATAAAAAGCAAAACTGTGATTTTTAAATATCCCCGGAAAATATAACCATGTTTCGGCACTTGCCAATTGTCCCATTTGTTCGGGTTTAAAAGGTGAATGATGATATATAATATTTAACGTTTGCCCCCAACGACTTTTCAAGTCACGCTTGGCTGTGGTTAAAACATTAGATAGATAAAACAGATAATAAAAATTATTAACTTTAGGATTAGTCATTTGCACATCGTTTTCGGCAGATGGTGTAATATCGCGATATTCATAGGCTGTTTGTAACTGTATTCGTCTAAACCATTTTCCTTTGTCAAAATTAAAAGGTAATGCCACTCCCGTAAAAAATGACAAATCACTCCATTTTAACAAATGAGTATTATTATTTTTATCAAGAAAATATTCTTGATAATATGTTTTTGAAAAATTAAAATTAATAACAGGAAAGAAACCTTTGTAAGAGTAATCAATATAATAACTATTGCTTTTATCGGTAATATTATATTGATATCCGCCCGTAAGAACCGATGTGCTTAATGCATTTTGCGACATAACTGTTACACCCGGACCAACATCAATATTTTGAATATTAACACCTAACGGTGCCCAACTGTGAATATTAAGCAGATGTAACAGCCTACTGTAATTTTTTATTGTAAAAGATGTATCAACATTAGACAAATTAACATAATCTTCCTGTTTTTTTAGAATATCAGTAAACGTTGTATGAAATTTTTCAGGTGATAAGATTGTATCTTTTTTTATTGAGCTGAAATCTGTTGTTTTTATTTTATATCCGTAAGGTGTATAGTCGGAATATACAAGAGTGCCATTTTTTAACTCAGCTTGTCCTACTCCGTAATTTACATCGGTAATAACCTGCCATGTTTTATTTTTTAAATTATACAACAACAGATTCGATTTACCATTGTAAACACTTTTGAGTAATATTGCATTACCAAGATGAACAGGGTAATTAATATCTGCAAAATCACTTTTTGTTGTTTTATGGTGACTATGCGAATTTAAGTTTAAGATATTTACCGACTTGCCATTCTCATTTAATATTAAAAACACAATCTCTTTCATATCGGGCGACCAATCGGGTTGTACAGGCTGATTTTTACTGCTAAATAAAACAGAATCAATAAGTTCTCCGTTTTTGGAATCTCTGATTGTTATACTCCACCGTAAACTGTCGTCAACTTCAACCGAAACAATCTTTTTTGCATCGGGTGAAAGTCTTGAATAGTATGCTCGCGTTTTTTTCGTAAGATATTTTTTTCGGTTATTTTTAAAATTGTAAACAACAATTTTATTATAATTTTCATTTTCCCATCGTGTTCGCTTAAATTCATTCCAAACCAAAATAGAATCATTATAAGAGAATGTATTATCGAATATATATCCCGATGAAAACAACCGTTTTTCATTTCCATTTTTATCTGTTAATACAAATTCAGGAATTTTACCGTATGAAGTTTTATAACTTATAATTTTATTTCCACATAAGTGTGGAGAATAATAATTTATATAATCCTTGTCTTTTTTATACTTATCATAATTAGAGTTATTTTTTTGTATATCACTTTCGTAGATGCTTTGCATAGCAGCTTTATAAAACTTTCGTTCGGGCAAACCGGTAATTCTTTTTATTCCTTTGGAAAAAGCATTGAGCTGAATAGGCGAATGGGATATAATTTTAAGAGTTGAATCCCAAATCTCATAGTCATACTTTTGTCGAGCATACGTTACCAATTGATAACCAAGTTTATAATGATCGGGCACAAAATCTTTGTAAGATCCGAATTGAGCTTTTGGATACGAAAATATTCCGTTTTGTGCAGTTTGAGCTTTCAGCCACATCGAAAAATCGGGTAATCGTCCTCTACCTCCGTTTGAAGCACCTGTTTCGTAAGCCACAGCATCACCTTCTAAAAACCATAAAGGCACATGCCAACCAAGCACTGCTCCCACAGCTTGTTCTCCAAACAGATAATAAAGAAATTTTACTGATGAAGCATTTAATTTATCAATTTGCACCACATGTCTAAATTCATGCAGAGCAAGCTGATTGTAATACGGTGTAATATAACCCGATTGAGCAGGAACCGTATATAAATTCATACGTCGCGGTGCCCAAGCTACTTCACCGTTTGATAGTGTATTTCTGCTATGAATAATTACAGGTATCTTACGAGGATTATGCATCAACGTTTTACCTCCTGTTTGATATATTTTTGTAAGATAACCGGCATATTTTATTCCAACATCTTTAATATCATCGGGAAAAATTACCGTAAAATGTTCGGTTTTTATCTGTTTCCATTTTATCGAGAATGGATCTTGCCCGTTAACATACAACTGCCCGTAAGATTTATGAGCAATAAACAAAAAAACTGTAAGTGTAAAAATATATATTATTTTTTTTATCATTATATAAATGTTAGACTGCCAGATGCTAACTTTCAACTTATTATTAAATTTTTACCGCTAAGACACAAAGTTTTTTGTCCATAAATTACACAAATTTTCACTAATTTATTTTATCTCTGTTGCTAATTCGGCTTCGACAGGTGGTCACTGAGCTTGTCGAAGTGCTCTCCAAAATCCTTCTCCGAAATAAATTCTCCGAAATTCTTCGGAGTAAACAGGGACAAGCAGGAGTAAACTAGCCTCCGATGGAACTTTCAACTTTATGAACTTTCAACTCATTATCACATTATTGCATTAAATCATTACATCATTGTATCATTAAAAAACTTTCTACTTTATAAACTTTTAACTTTTAACTCATTAAAATTACATTTCTAAAGGCGAATCGGGTTCATGAGCCATCTCGTTATAAATTAATCTATCTATCTGTTCGGGCAATATACGCTGAAACAGAGCTATAATTTGCCCTGATAGTGTTAAAATTTTATTTCGCTTTTTATTTCTAATGGCTTTTATTAAAATTTTAGCAACCTTTTCAGACGGCATCATTTTTTCTTCTTTGCGAGGTGTTTCTTTTTGTTCTTGTCCTTTTGCATTTAAGGCATGTTTTCTAACTTCCGAAGAGGTAAATCCGGGAGCAATAATCATAACATGTAAACCTGTTTTCAGGTATTCTATACGTATTGTTTCTAAAAAACCGTGTATTGCAAATTTAGAAGCGGAATAACCGGTTCGTCCGGGTAAACCGTGAAAACCAGCTATTGACGATATCCCTACAATTACTCCTTTTTGTTTTAATAAATAAGGTAAAGCATATTTTGTGCAATAAACTGTTCCCCAAAAATTCACATCCATTACTTTTCTGATTACATCTAAATCTAAATTGAGAAATAATGCCCGCATAGATATTCCTGCATTGTTTATAAGCATATCTACTGCTCCGTAATGCTCAACTGTTTTTTCTATTAAATTTTTACAATCTTCTTCTTTTGTTACATCTGTTTTTACAATAAAACACTCTCCACCTGCTTTTTCAATATCTTTTTTTACATTTTCAAGTCTGTCGATTCTGCGAGCTGCAAGACTAACCTTAGCCTTGTTTTTTACAAACTCATAAGCAAGAGCTTTACCTATACCCGATGATGCTCCGGTAATTACTACAACTTTATTTTCAATTTTTATTTTTGACATAATATACAGTAGCTTTTAAGTTCATTTATTTAACGTAAAAATAAGTATTTTGATATTATTAATGTTCAAAAATTGATATTTTCATGTAAAATATCAAACTCACATAAAAAAAATTTGTAGTGATTAAAAAATATATATTATTAATTTAATGATTATCAGGATGCTATTATTTCAATAAAATAAAAGGTCAAAAAAAAGATATTACAAATTTGGAAAATAAATAATAGGTAGTATCTTTGCATCGCTTTTGAAAAAAAGCACTTTGATTCAGTAGCTCAGCTGGTAGAGCACATCCCTTTTAAGGATGGGGTCCTGGGTTCGAACCCCAGCTGAATCACTAAGGTGAAGCAAAAAATGCTTCCCTTTTTTTATGATAGATTGAATGATTCAGTAGCTCAGCTGGTAGAGCACATCCCTTTTAAGGATGGGGTCCTGGGTTCGAACCCCAGCTGAATCACTTAAGAGAAGTAAGTTTTTGCTTCTCTTTTTTTATTCTCTAATTCTACAAAATTATAAAAACACTTCCTTTTTTTTATGATAGATTGAATGATTCAGTAGCTCAGCTGGTAGAGCACTTCTCCGCCTTGGCGGAATATAGCCTACGATAGAACTTTTAACTATCTAAACATTAAGGAATTAAGAAAATTAAGGTGTTAGAAAATTAAGTTTTTACCACAGAAAACACAAAGTTTCACAAAGATTTTAAATGCTTTTACCGCTAAGTCGCTAAGGTTTTTGTCTACAAATTAAACTAATTAACACTAATTTATTTTTCATCTTCGTTGCAAGTTCAGCTTCGATAACTCTCCGAAATAAATTCGGAATAAACGAGCATCCACTATAACTTTCAACTTTATAACCTTTCAACTTTCAACTCTTTATCTATCTTATATTTGAGTTTTACAGTATATTTTTTACCGCAAAGACGCAAAGAGATTTCTCACATTCGTTCGAAATGACTACAAATTTATGTGTAAATAACTTTTAACTTTTTCAACTTTATAATAACATAGAGTAAATTGTAGTGTTACAAACTTCTCCTTTGCAATAACTAATAATAAATGAAGTAAAAAATTAGGAAATTATTTTATTTCTGTAAGTGTTTTGTCTTTTATAAATACAAAACCCCATTTACCATAATTATTAACTTTAGCTATGCCCTGCATATTACCATGCTCAAAAAGTATATAGTTTTCCGGAAAACTGTCAATATCAAAAAAGCTCCAAATTCCTTCTTGTTTATCATCCACATAAATTCCTTGTTTCCAAATATTTCCGGTAGGATGATAAAAAAACCACTCACCATATGATTTACCTAAAATAAATTTACCTTTTTGTTTTAATTTCCCGTTTTCGAAAAAAACCAACCATTCACCCGAAAACAAATTATCTTTGAATTTACCCTTTGAGTATAACTCTCCTCCTGGATAAAAGGCTTTCCAAATTCCTGTTTTTTTATTGTTTTCAAATTGTCCTTTTTGAGCTATGCTCCCATCGGGAAAATACTCTATAAAATTACCGTAACGAATTCCATTTTTATAATGAGTTATTGATTTTAATACTCCTGATTCATAATACACAAATAAATTACCTGATATTTTCCCGTTTATGTAGTTACATTTTCGCAATAATGCTCCATTTTCATAATATACAAAAAGAGTATCAATATATTTGTTTCCTATTCTGTGTCCTTGATAGTTAAGTTCTCCTGTTTTGTAAAATGTTTCATAAACACCATTAACAATATCATCTTTATATTCAATTTTTGATTGAACAATATTATTATCATTAAATATTAATACAAACCCATTTTTCTTACCTTGTTTATAGTGTAATATTTTTTCTGTTTTACCCGATGGTTTATATACTGTAAATTCACCTGTTAAACTATCGTTAAGATACTTTCCTTGCTGAATTAAATTACCCGGTTTGTCGAAATATTTATAGTCTCCGTTTCTTAATCCTGCCTTAAAATTATAAATTATTTTTGGTTTTCCTGAAGGATAATAAATAAACAACTCTCCTTGTAATTTATTATTTTTATATGTTCCTTTTTGGTTTAATATCCCATTTTTATAATAATTATAAAATCCGTTTTTGATTGTATCACTGTTTATGATTTTCCCTGCAAATTCTTCTTTAACAGAACCGTCAGAATAAAATACTTTTATTGTATCTTGTGCATTAATATCAATTATAAACAATAATAAAACGGAAAATAGTAGTAATTTCATCTGATTAATTCTTATTTTTTAGTTGCCAGATGTAACCGCCTGATGAAAAATAATCATTGTCGTGTGTGTTAATAATTATTTTTATCATGCTTGTTTCATCTGATTATATTTTAAAATTTAAAGTTAAAACATTAATGTCATTTCAACAAATATTAAAGGTCACAAGCTATTTGCCAATGACCTTTTTATTGTATATAAAAATTTTACAAACAAAATTTATTCAACAGCAATAATCATTTGTGTTCCTTCTAAATTTGTTTTACTGCCGTAATCTAAGATAGCAGCTAAAGAGTAAGTACCTTTAGGTAAGCCGTTTGGTAAAGTCAATATCATTTTACGTGAACTTTTAGGAAACATAACAAAAGATACAGCATCAAAAGTTGTTTCTTCAGCAGTTTCAATATTTGTTGCAATAAGATATACTTTACAATTTGTAATAACGTCTTCGAGGTTATTTAGTAAAACTGAAAATGTTCTAACGGTATCTGCATTTGCAGTGACTTCCATCATATTACCAATATTTGCTTTGTAATTTTTATTGGTTCCGGGAGTTTGATATACATCAATAGCTATACGAGCACTAATATTAATACCGGTTGATACTCCTTTATCAACACTAAAATTTGTTTGTTCTTTTGCTGTTCTAACAAAAATAACTCCCCACTTTGAACTGTTATTATCAGCAGGTTGTAGCATGGTAACAGCTATTTGTTTTTCTTCATTAGGTTCCAATTCAAAAAAAGACGGAGCAATACTAATCCAATCGGCAATACTGTATTTCATACTTCCCGGTTCCACATATTGTCCTTGTCCTTTACTGTTTATGGTATAATCACTAATACTTAAAATAAAAGTTTCAGGTTTACTATTATGATTCTTTACATTTACAAATTTAGTTTGAGACTCTCCCGGCTCAGCATTAAAAAACAGTTTTAAAGGTGATACCTCAAAATCTTGAGAAAAAACAGTTACGGCTAATGATAGAAATGGTAATAAAAATAATAATATCTTTTTTTTCATCTGATTAATTTTTACTTTTTAGTTGCCAGATGGAACCGCATAACAAAAATAATCATTGTCGTGTGTGTTAATAATTATTTTTATCATGCTTGTTTCATCTTTTTAATATCTTGTTTAAAATGTTAAAATTTTCATAAAAGTAATTCAAAAAGAAGATACTGCAAATATTTTTAAAAACAATTTAATAAAAATCCCCCAAGTCTTACTAATTTTAAGACTTTATTTAAAAATATACTACACCTTATCCTTTTCAAACAATAATAATTATAATTTGTTTATTTTTTGTAAACAAGTTTATTTTGTTTTATTGCAGTTTCATAATAAAATACTATTTTAGACAAAATAAATATTACCATAAATTAATTAATATACATGAAATCATTTTATATAATAATAACATTATTTACATTAATAATTGTTAATTTATCTGCTCAAACATACAGAGAATTAAGTAAAGCCGAGCAAAACCAAGTTGACCGATTAAATGAAATGGCAGAACTATATATAAATGATAACGATGCTGAGAACACAGGACTGACATATAGTAGAATAGCTTTTATTTATTGGAAAGCCGGAAAACCAAGAGAAGCTATTGATAATTTTATTTCATCATCGGAATATTATCTGCAAAAGAATAAATTTAACGAAGTAAAAAATATATATTCTAATCTTGGCGTAATATATACAGACTTAGAAGAGTTGGAGTTTGCTCTTGAATATTTTAAAAAAAGTCTTACCATTCGCCGAAAGATAGGTGATAAAAAAGATATTGCCGCAGGACTGATTGATGTTGCTTATATTTTACAAGCAATGGGATATTATGATGATGCAAATGAATATTTAAACGAAGCATTAAGTATATCTACTAAACAAAAAAACTCAAAACTTATTCTCGATTGTTATCAAATGCTTGCTACTAATTATGATGCCATGGGTAATATAAAAAAAGCCAATGAGTATAACAACAAAGCTGAGTCATTTCAAAATTACATTCAAGAACAAAGTATAAAACAAGAATATACCGAACAAATTATTGAAACTAAACAAGAGGTTGTAAAAACTGAAAGAGAAAAAGAATTAGCTAAAGAATTGTTTCTTGTAAAACAAAAACTTTATATGCGACAGAAAGATTCTTTTAAAATAACTATACAATCGAAACAAGACAGTTTATTTAGAGCCGCTCAACTTGCCAAACTTAAACAAAAAGAGGTTGAAAACTTGCTTAATAAGCAAAAGGTTCAAGAGTTGACGATAAAAGAACAAGAAGCAAAAGCAAAAAACCAAAGACTTACCATTATTATGATTACCGGTGGTTTTATTTTAATGATATTTTTAGCTTTTGTGATGCTAAGAGCAAACAGACAAAAGAAGAAAGCCAATATAAAACTTGAAAAACAAAACAAAGAAATTGAAGAAAAAAGTGCTCAACTCAGCAATGCATTGAAAAAAATTGCTCATCAAAATCAAAATATTAAGCAAAGTATTAACTATGCCAAAGGTATTCAACAAGCAATGTTACCCAAACCCGAACAATTTAATAAATTATTTAAAGACAGTTTTATTTTGTTTAAACCTCGTGATATTGTAAGTGGAGATTTTTATTATTTTAAAGATGTTGATGCCAAATCGGATATTTTTAAAATATTCGGTATGCACAGGCTTGACAATACTGATAAAAAAGAAGATAAAACAAAAGAAAAAAAGATTGTTATTAGTGCTGTTGATTGTACCGGACATGGTGTTCCTGGTGCATTTATGAGTATGATAGGTTATAATTTGCTCGAAGATATTACCTTTAAAGGTATTACCAGACCCGATTTGATTCTTGAAGAGATGCATCGTGGAGTTAGAACAGCTCTAAAACAAAAAGAAACTAATAATCAAGACGGTATGGATATGGCTGTTTGCGTTATTGATGTTAAGAAAAAAACTATGGATTTTGCCGGTGCCAAAAATCCAATAATATATATTCAAGATGATAAAATAACTCAAATAAAAGGCGACAAAGACGGTATTGGCGGTAAATCTGACGATCATAAATTCAAATATCATACTATTGATATTAGCAAACTTACGTATGTTTATCTTTTCTCTGATGGTTATATTGACCAATTTGGCGGTACTCAAGGACGTAAATTTATGATAAAACGATTTAGGGAGTTATTATTTGACATACACTCTAAACCCATGAAAGAGCAAAGAGACTTTTTAGACAAAACTTTTGTCGAATGGATTGGAAAAGATTATAACCAAATTGACGACGTATTGGTTATGGGTTTTAAAATTGATTTATCGTAATCTTTACGTTTTGTTATGATAAATTTTTTACTTTAATATTAAAGATTATACTGTTATTTTAATAAATAATTCAAAATATATCAGGATTTGTTCTTTGAATTCAGCATTTATAAAAGTGTTAAAAGCCACATCAAAGACGACTATAATATAGTGGTGTGTGGATATTGAACTTTTATATTGATAATAATTAGTCACTAAATTTGTGATAAAACTATATTAAATTAGGTTAAAACAAAGATTAAGAATATTAAAATATAAATATCCCGAAAATTAATATAAAAAAGAGTAATTAATGAACCACTATCAAATTATAAAGTATTTTTATTTATCGATTATTTTGTTATTTATAACAAGCTGTGATATATCTTCACTATCTGACAATGAAATTACGGATCTTTCAGTTATAAAAGCAAAAATTATAATTGAAGAAACTTATAACGGCTCAAACATTGTAAAGGTTTTTTTAAGTGACGGAAAAAAACAAATAATCAGCAAAAACATTAAAGTAAAATTAAACGGTAATTTGCTGGAATTTTGGGTGATAAACGAACTTTATTATTCTACAAAATCTTATTATACAAATCTTACCACAAAACCAAATGAATTTTGCTCAGAAGAGAAATACCTTCGTAGTAATTCGTATTATTTCGAAATAATTTTACCGGATAGTACTATTTATCCTTTAGCTTATATTAAACCTATAAATCAAATTGATATAGATAACTTTAAATTCAGTATTCCTAAAAGTATTCCAAAAAACAAAGACTTTATTTTACAATGGCAAAACTTAAATTTTTATCCGGTTTTATTAACTATTGATAAACACTGTAAAACAAAAAAAATAAAAGAATATAATAAAACACAATCCTCAAAAATAACAAGATTGCAAAAAACTATAAATTCATCTAAAGGCAAATATTTTGTTCCTATTTCTTTTTTTGAAGATTCATTAACTATTGCCGAAAATTTAAAAATTAAATTTAGTTACGAAAACACAGGGTTGATAAATCCTGAATTAATTAAAGGAAGTAATATTTCTTATAAATTTATTTTAGAAAAAAAAGTTTCTCTTAACAAATAAACTTTCAACTCATTATCGCATTATATCATTCATGATTATTTTTCTATCTTATAATAAAATACTCCATTTTTTGGACTTTTAATTATCTCATCTTTTATCAATCTTTTTGTTGTTTCTGAATATATAAAATGATACCACCAAATAAAAAATTCACTGAATATTATTTCTTTATCATAACCTAATTCTGTATAAATCCTTTTTAAATAAGGTTTATTTTTTTCTAAAATATCAATCAATGCAGGTAAAAATACCATTGCCATTTGATTATAAAAAATATCAAAATCCTTTTTACTAAAATAATGTATATTTTTGTTTTTGTAATCTTGCCAACCAATATTAGATTTTATCCTTGCATTTCCATACACTCCGATATAAATTGTATCGTTATTTTCTAATCCTTGATTTCCATAAATTCCGAAAGGTTCTGTATTTTCTGTTGTATCTTTTTCAAGAATAGCAAGATAATAGTGTTTTCCATTCCTCAGTGGTCTTTCTTTTTTTAAAAATTTTCTTTCTACATTTCCTATTTGCCCCATATCCAATAAAATATCACTTATGTAGAAAAACGACAAATCATAAAATGAGTATTTTTTAGATATATCCATTTGTGAATGGATTTTTTTTATTTCCGGTATTATCACTTTTATACTGTCAGCTATTTCATTTGCAACTTTTTGTGATTTCTCAATTAAGATATTCCCTATTTTCAACGGGAAAATTCCCATTGACGGAATATAAACGTTATTAGTTTTTTTCAGCAATCCGTTTTTTACTAATAATTTGATATTTTTGTCTATTGTAAAACTATTCCATTCAAAATATTCCTCTATTTTATTTGTGGAAATTTCATAATGTAACGCTATTAATAATAAATCAAGGCTATCTCTTGAAATATCAATTTCAGGATTATTATTTCCTTTTGAAATCTGTTTAACTTCAAATGTTGAATTTACAATATTTTTTAAGTCCCTTCTATTTTTTACTGAACAACTCCCTAATATTAAAAGAAGTAAAACTGTTTTCGAAAATTTTATTCTATATTTCATTACTTTTTACTCTCTGCTTTTTCAGAAGCCAAATACTAAACTGCTAGATACTTACCTTTAACTTTACAAACTTTCAACTTTCAACTCATTGTATATCTGAATTACTGTTTTCCCCAATAATATGACTGTATTTATTATATAAAAACGATATTATCAAAAGTATAACTCCCAACAGCACAAATACTGCTGTTTTTGCTCCGTTCGAAAGATGCGATAAATCGTAAAACAACAATTTTATTAATGTAATACCGAAAAGTATAAATGCCGCCAATCGCAAATGCTTTTTATTTTTCCAAATACCCAATATTATTAACGCTAACGAATATACACCCCATAAAATACTAAGTCCCAATTTGTTAGATGTTTCAAAACCTGATAGTTTTAAAATATTTATAAATTCACTGCTTACAATACACAAAATAGAGATATATAAAATCAACTCTGTCCATACTTTTGCTTTTTCGGAAATATATTTCTGCTTTGCTCCGCTTGTAAATGCAATTAACAATAAAGTTGCAAAAATATACGACACGTAACGAATAGCAATGTTAAATACTCCCATTGTATAGTATTGCGACAGTGTTTGTTGTAAATAATAATCTCTCAGTGCCGACAATGCTCCAAGCGATTGTATAAGAAAGAAAACAACAGCCGTTGCATTAAATCCCAAAAGAATTTTTCCGGTTAACTTATTTTTAAAATATTTAATATTTAAAAATGTAAAAGCCGATAAAAACAACATTGAATAGTTTATTATCCAAACTGTTTTAAACCATTTAAAACACTGATTATGATAATCGACAGTTGCCGTTGATACTAATGAGTTATCGTATAATCTACCGAAATACAGCGATATTTCGAGCCTAAACATAAAATACACCGACAAAATAAGAACAACAAAAGGCAAATAAACAAACAATTTTGTCAAATCCGATTTAAAAATATTATCAGGATGTAAATACTTTTTATTTCGACTTATAAATACGATAACCGCAAAAAATATAACAAACAGTAACGACGATAAAAAGTTAAAATTAACTATCGGCAACATTTCATTGTTTAAGCCATTTTCAACATAAACCGACCAATCTTGAACTATACCGAAAAAAGACAAAAGCATCAACGGATAAGATATTCTCTCATAAAAAACAACACCTTTTGTCCGTCCTATCCAAAACAGCAAAGCCCCTTCTCCTGCCCAAAGCAATGTTACCCAATTGCCTGTAAACTGAACAGGAACAGCTATTGTTATAAAAACAATCACCAATCCAACAATAAGATAAAACAGATTTCTGTCGGCAAGTTTACGACTGTAAATTATTAACCCCACAGCCGAATGAATCACAGCATTAAACAAAGTAAACAAACCTAGATAACCGGTTAAAACAGAACTGTTGTAAAATACGGCATAACCCAATCCGTAAAAAATAAACGAGTTAGCCAACAAAACCAATACATCCGCCGCCTGATACTGTTTTTTCCATTTTAATTTATAAATAATAAAAGTAAAATAAGCAGTTAAAAAAAACAGAAATAAAAACAGTAATGTTGTCAATAAGTTTATATCGTTGTTGCGTTCAACCCAATACCACGCTGCAAAAATCAACCAAGTTACTCCCGATGACACATAATACAAAGGTTTCCAATATTTTTTAAATGCTATTGCAAGCACTCCCAAATTGATAATAGCCATATAACTAAACATAGCCGCTACATTGTCGCTGTTTTTAGAAAGTAAAAACGGCACGGCATACGCTCCCACCAAACCAATATGAGCAATTATCTGATTGTTGTAATTAAATGCAACATACACCGTAAATGCTATAAAAATCAGCATCATTGCAAATGCAATAACATGTGGAATCATTTCATAAAAATCGTAAGCAAAAAAAGTGGTAAAATACATTATCGCCATTGCTCCACTCACAAGAACAGCACTGTAATTGTTATAATTTTTTTTCAATTTCCAACCGACAGCCAAAAATCCCAAACCCGCAATATACCCCGACAATATCCTGATAACAGGTGTCACCATTCCCTTTTCGATAGAATATCGTATTCCTATTGCTATACCTATCAAAATAATTATTATTCCTATTTTACTTATCAGGCTTTCGCCGATAAACTTCTCAATATCAGACCTTAGCGAAAAAACATGCTTTTTTTTCCGGTTATGTATTTTTTTTGATACTTCCTCCGATTTAACTTTTGGCGATTGTTTTTCAGATTCAATAGGTTTAATAATCTCTTTGTGAGATTCTGTAAATTCGGCATTTACAATTTGTTCTTGCTGCTGAATATCCTCTGTTGCACGCAACTTATTCAATTCATGTTTTATTTTATCAATCTCATCTGATAACTTACCCTGCTGTTTCTCTACTTTGTAAAGTTTTACAAGCAGTTTATATATTTTTTTATCGGTTGTGCTCATTACAACAAATATTAATTTCGTCTTTTTTTATTCAAATATACATATTTAACCCGACTTATGCAGTAGGAACTATAAAATAGCAAACTTACGGCATTTAGTAAGAGTTACCCCCGACTTAGAAATACACCATTTTGGTTATTACCTAAAATGAATGTAGTTCTTTATCGCTATGCAATAGAAAACTATTTTTGTTATTACATAGTTTGGGTTTAACCCGAATAATTATTTGTTTACAAAAAACAAAAAAAAGCCACCGAACAAAGCTGTCCGATGGCTAAATTAAAACGAAACTATTATATTAACAAGTGCGTGCTATTGTTTAAGTATTTTAGATATATAAACGTTATCGGTTGTTTTTACTTTTACAAAATAAATACCTCTATCACAGTTTGTTATATCTATACTTTTTGTTAATGTATTTATAATACACTTTCCTTTCACATCATACATACTGATGCTTTGTATTTTTTCGGAATTTAATACCTTAACGGTAAATATTCCTTCGGTAGGATTCGGATATACAGAGATAAAACCTGTAACCAATTCATTTACACTACCATATAAATTTACGGTAACATTAAACGAACATGTAGCAGTATTACCCGATTTATCTGTTACTGTCCAAATTACGTTTGTGGTTCCCTGTTGAAATTCTTGATTTTCCAATGTGGATGAATTATTAATATTATTTACAACAGTAGCAATTTCACAATTATCGCCGGTTTCAACAGGATTTAACTCCGAACCCTGAACCGTATAAACGGTTTGATTTTCCGAAAGATTAACCGTAGTATCATTTACACATGAAATTGTAGGGTCTGTAACATCGTTTATTGTTACATTTTGTGTTTGTGTTGTTGAATTTCCATTTTCGTCGGTATAAGTCCATGTCACAACAGTTGTTTGTGTAATGGGTAATTCGGCATTGTGACTGCCCGTAACACTGCCCGAACAATTATCGGTTGCCGTTGGAGCGGTAAGCGATGTTACCGAACATTCGTCTGTAATTTCGGGAAGTGTTTCCACATCGGGAACAGGTGGAGTTTGGTCAATGGATAATGTTGCCGTATTACTTGTCAAACTTCCGGAACTGTTTGATACTACACAACGATACATATAATTATTTAAATCTTGTGATACCGTAACCGAAAGAGTGTCGGTATTTGCTCCCGCATAAGTTGCATTGTTCAAGATATTTATCCAACTATCTCCTGAATTTGAACTTACTTGCCATTGATAAGTATCTATATTTTCTCCTTTGATACCGTATTTAACAACCGATTGCGGACAAATATCAGTTTGATTTTCAGGCTGTTCGGTAATTATAGGTTGCGAAGCCGGAACTACTGTTATTTTGTAAGGTAAATAGTTAAATCGTTTATTATTATTATCACTTATTACAGAATAAATATAATATTTTGAACCTTCTGTTAAATTGTTTACTGTCCAATTTACTGTCGATTGTTTTATAACCGAACTTGTAGCCGCATTGTTTTGTGTTGAGATAGTGTCAACATTATTATTGTTATACGGATTACGGTCGGTATCTACAATATAAGCAACATTACTTGCATTTGCATAACTTCGGTATGTATATTTAACAGTTAGTGTTTCACCGCTTGCTACCGATATATTACCTGCATTTAATTGCGAACTGTTGCGATACAACAAATTGGTAATTACGTTGGGCCATACTGCGTTAGACCAATCAAGTGCAGTTCGTTCGCCGTTTCCTCCCAAAAGAGCATTGTTATGATACCCGTCAATAATTTTATCTTTTCCTTGAACAGGTTCATCGGTACTTTTTCTATCTCCTCCGTTAATTCTGCTAAATACAAAACCTTCGTTTTCACCTTTGTTTTCGTAAGTATTAAACCACTCTCTTTCAGGTTGTTTCATAGTTGCTTCGCCGTTAAATACCGAGTCGGTTGTAGTAGTGTCGGTTGTTCCGTGATACATTAATATTATATTCAAATGGTCGGAAAAATTATAAGTTGTTCCCAGTATTGTATATGTGTAACCGCTTTCGTTGTGATAGCCTCCGGGTAAACTTGTCCAAAGTCTGTTAAAAGCTCCGTTAACATATTCTCCTGTCGGAGATTTAATATTTTGATAAAAAACTTCGGTAAACAAAACATTTTCGTAAATCTTGCAAGGTTTATCAATGGTGTGTGCACCATAAAGCGGTTGTGGGTCGGATTCGGTAAGCGGATGCGGGTCTAATGCTGTTATTTCTTCAACTTCAATACCTTGCACTCCGAGAAGGCGTGCTATTTCAAATATCATTCCTCCGCCCCTGCTGTGTCCGATAAGATGAATGGGTAATTCCGATAAAGGCGGCTGACTGTTTTGGCTTTCATAAATTTTCGGAACAACTGCTGCTGCCACCGCTTGCGAAGTAATAAATTTTGTCAGATGATTTGCAACAGCTGTCCAATCTATCAAAATAACTATTTCGCTTGATGTTTTTGAAGTTAAATTAAAGTCCCAGTTACTGCATGTTGCAACAAGATTACCCGAACTACCTGTTACGGTTATTTTTCCTATTGAACCGTTTCCGCCGGAGCGAGCCAATATTGCATTTGCAAGGCTGTCCATCCAAACGGGTTGTTTATCATCAGGATTCCAACCATGAGTAATTATGGTAACTCCCGCACCTTGTTTTTCAAAAACTTGTGACAATGCTGCTGTTACAATAAAAAATAAACTTAATGTTAAATATAAATGTTTCATAAGTTATAGGTTTTATTTGGTTTTTAATAATTTGGTTATCAGTTTTTTATAATCTTCTTTTCCTGCCGAGATATTTATTACCGATGTTGCTCCGGCATTTAAAAATTTTGAATTATAAACTTTATTTCGATATTTTGATATTGCTATTATCTTTTTTTTACTGTTTTTTTCTATAAAAAATAAACTCTCTTTTTCGTTATCGTCAATATCCAATAATATTAAACTACTTTGCATTATTCTACTATTATCGAAGTTATCAAAATGTTCTATCTCTATACCTTCAATTTGTTTTAATGCTGTAGATAAGCTATCGGCAAATATTTTATTTTTACAAAGCAGAGCTACTTCCATTTTTAAATAAAGTTTTTACAAACGTAGGAAAGATAAGGATATAAAAATAGAAGGGAAACCTGTAAATTTAATAAGGGAAAACCCTTATTTTATTGATTATTATCAATTAATTACAAATAAATTGTTTTTTACTGCCCATGTAATAAGTTCAGCGGTATTTCTGACATTTATTTTTTTAAAAATATTTGTTCGATGCACTTCAACGGTTTTCAAACTTATAAACATTTTTTCGGCTATTTCGTTTGATGTCAATCCCGAACAAATATTAACAAGCACCTCTTTTTCTCTGCCTGTAAGTAATTTATCGGTATTATCGTGGCTGAATGCCATTTGTTGTAATATCTCCTGACTAAAATAGTTTTTACCTTCATATACTTGTTTTACAGCCAATTCCAATTCGGTTTTCGATGCTTTTTTTAATACAAACCCCATTGCTCCGGCTTTTATCATTTTTGAATAATGAGTTTTATCCGAAAACATTGTAAGTGCTATTATTTTAATGGGTTTATAAATTTCTACTGCCCTTTGGGTAGTTTCTATGCCGCTAATTTCGGGCATTTCAATATCCATTAATACCACATCGGGTTTTAATATATTCAAATTTTGTAAAAAATGGTTTCCGCTTGAAGTATCAAAAACTACCTCAAAATCATTTATTTGACTCAAAACCAACTTTATACCTTCTCTGAATAAATCGTGGTCGTCAACAATTGCTATTTTTATTTTATTATCCATTAAATTTTAAATTATCAACACATTATGTAAAAACGGGGATTTTTATTGTAGCATTCATTCCGTTTCCTCTGTCTCCCGCTATATCTACCTTTCCGTTAAGCGAAGATATTCTGTTTTTAATACTCATTATTCCCATGCCGTTTTTTCTTGCCGCAATGTCAAAACCGTTACCGTTGTCACAATAAATTACATTAATACAATCTTTTGTTTTCTCTATTTTAACTTTTATTAAATCGGCATTTGCATGTTTAATTGTATTATTTATCAGCTCTGTTACTGCACGGTAAATAGTCAGTTCACTTTTTAAATCGAAACGTTTTACTTTATCATAACTAAAATCGACAGCAATTTTTTTACTTGCGTTAATTTGAGCTATAAAATCGTCGAGAGCAGCTATAAGCCCGTATTTTTCGATAATTGCGGGACTAATGTTATGCGATATTCGCGATACTTCGGATATTGCATTATTAATAATATTTTGCAGTTTTTTGCTGATACTTTTTTTATCTTTTTCGTCGGCATCGACATATGCTTGAAAATAAAGATTTATTGCCGACAGAACGGGACCCAAACCATCGTGCAAGTCCGATGCAATACGTTTCCGTTCTTTTTCCTCTGCCATTATCTCAGCAGTTAACATCTCTTGCTGAATCATTTTTTTTTCATGCATCTCTTTATTTAAAGCTTTATTAAGTATTTCAAGATTTTCGGCTTTATTGTTTAATTGCTGCATATTGTGCTTAATTGCCGAAAAAAATATGGTTAAAATATAATAGATAAGTGTTCCCACAAACAGAAATAAAAATATTCTGGCGATAACACATGATGTAACACAATTTTTTGAATTGTAATAAACCGGTAAAAAAGTAGTTTGCGATTCTATTAAAATTCCGCTGAGAAGCAATATAAATACCGACAATGAAAAAACAATAACAGTCTCTTTTTTTGTTCTTACAAACAGTGTATAGATTATAGCCATAATAAACCATATTATGCCAATATCAAACATGCCAAACAATAATACATAACACCCTGTTATAAATAAAAATACAATAAATATTGCCGATTTTACTTTAATATTTATTTTTTTTCGAAATAAAGTAAATATTATAATTAAAATGCTGATAGCAGGGGGAAATAATCGCAAAAGCTGATATTCACTTGCCGATAATACAAAATAATTTATAATATTTATAGGAAGTGTAGCTATTGAAGTAACAACCAAACTAACATTTAATATATTATCAATAACCTTTTTTTCAGATTTTAACATTGCAGATTTAAATATTATCTATGCAAATATATAAAAATCATTATATCTTTTATTGTTCAAATTTAATAAACATTTTAACTAAATATTTATATTTTTGCCGTCCTAATTTTAAAACTATTATAATGAAGAATTTATTTACAATTATTTTATTTATTGCTCTTTTTATTCCGCAATCATCATATTCGCAACGAAAACAAAAACCTTTAAAAACAAAAGAAGAACTAAAACAGCAAAAAGTTTACAGGTCGCTTGGCGATGCTTTTTCAAACAAAAAGCGAGTTTATATTCTTAACCTTGATAATAAACACCTAAAAGAGCTTACGCCAAAAATCGCAAAATTAAAAAACCTGCAAGTATTATACTTACGTGAAAATCAACTAAACAAATTACCTGCTGAAATTTTTCAATTGCAAAACCTGCAAGTGTTGGCATTGGGTGGAAATAACTTTACCGAAATTCCCGCAGAATTGGCAAAACTGAAAAATCTTGAAATTATCGACTTTTTTAATAATAAAATAACCAAACTGCCTGTTGAGATTTGCTCTTTACAAAAACTTACCAAATTAGACCTTAACTGGAATCAAATAGACACTCTGCCGCAAGAATTGGGCAAACTTACAAATATTGAGTATCTGTATCTGGAAAAAAATAATTTACAATATCTGCCCGAAAGTGTTTGTAATTTAACAAAAATTAAAGAGTTGAAAATATCGGAAAACAGACTTGTAAAACTACCCGACAGCATAGGAAATTTTACCTTACTTACCGAATTAAACATCGAAAAAAACAATATTACCAAATTACCCGCATCGGTGAATAATATTACTAATCTTACCGTTTTAAATGCAAATAAAAACCAACTTAAAAGCATTCCTAACCTCAGTAACTTAATAAACCTTAAAGAGTTAAATTTATCAAATAACCATATACAAACAGTTACCGGTAATCAAATTAATCTTCCCGAACTACAATCTTTGGATTTAAGTATTAACAAAATTTACAGATTTACAGCTAACACAGCCAAGTTAAAAAAACTTGAATTTATGGATATTTCTATAAATAAATTATCGGCAATACCTGCCAATATAGGTAATATCAGAAACCTGAAAGTTCTGTATCTTAATCGCAATCGAATTATAAGAGCAGGCGGAACTCTTTATAAACTGACAAACCTTGAAGAACTTGACCTATCGGATAATAGAATTGAAAAAGTGGATAAATCGCTTGGTGCATTAAAAAATTTGAAAAAACTAAATCTTTCAAATAATAATCTGCTGTATTTAAACAAGCAACTTGCAGGTATGAAATCACTCAAAGAGCTTTATATTTCAGGTAATAAACGATTAAACAAATTTCAAAAACAACAAATCAGAAAATTCTTTCCTAAGACTAAGATATATTTTTAATCCGATTTATACAGTATAAATCGTGTAATACAAACTAGCTGCATTTGGTTTGAGTTTAAAATAATCAAAGCTGCCGAAAAAATAAAAAAAATGCCTCCCACTTAGGCGGAGAGGCTTACCAAATGTTTTCACAACGGAATAATCCTTATTGTGAATTGCTTCAAAATTTGTTTAATCAAATTTAATTATTGTTTTCTTTTTTACAAAATAAATTTTAACTTTATTACTAATTAACTCTTTGTTAAATGTTTGCTTTAAAATATATATTATGAAAAAAATACTTGGACTTGATTTGGGAACTAACAGCATTGGATGGGCATTGGTGGAACAAGATTTTGAAAAAAAACAAGGAAAAATTATTGACGCGGGAAGTAGGATTATTCCTATGAGTCAAGATATATTAGGAAAATTTGATTCAGGTCAATCTATTTCTCAAACAGCGGAGCGAACCGGATATAGAGGAACAAGAAGATTATATCAAAGAAATAATCTACGTAGAGAACGATTACACAGAGTATTAAATATTCTTGAATTTTTACCCAAACATTATAAAAATAAAATTGATTTTGAAAATAGACTGGGACAATTTAAAAGTGAAGTGAAAATAAATTACCGTAAAAATGAAAACGGTAAATATAAATTCATTTTTAAAGATTCTTTTAACGAAATGATTAAAGAATTTCAAGAAAAAGGAATAACAACAAAAATTCCTTATGATTGGACTTTATATTATTTACGAAAAAAAGCATTAAAAGAAAAAATAAACAAAGAAGAATTGGCTTGGGTTATTCTTAACTTTAATCAAAAACGGGGATATTATCAATTGCGAGGTGATGAATTGAATAAAGAAGATGAGAAAAATGAAAAATATTATGCTTTTACAGTTAGCTCTATAAAAGAAACAGAAGATAAAAATGCCAAAGGGACTTGGTACGAAGTCTCATTTGAAGAAAACGATTGGATTTATAAAAGACAAAGTAAAGAACCGTTAAATGATTGGATTGGAAAAACAAAAGAATTTATAGTTACAACAACAATAGATAAAAATGGAGAGCCTAAAAGAAGTTTTAGAGCACCAAAAGAAGACGATTGGGGATTGTTAAAAAAGAAAACTGAACAAGATATTGAACAAAGCGGTAAGTTTGTTTGCGAGTATATTTATGAAACACTTTTAACAAATCCAAATCAAAAAATACGTGGAAAACTTATTAAAACCATAGAACGAAAGTATTACAAGAAAGAACTTGAAGCCATTTTACAAAAACAAATTGAGTTTCATCCCGAAATAAATATCAATACAGATTTAGGAAAAGAGTTATATCAAAAATCAATAAATGAACTTTATAAACACAATGAAGCACATAAAAACAATATATTCAATAAAGGTTTTGATTATCTGTTTATTAATGATATTATTTTTTATCAACGACCATTAAAAAGTCAAAAATCAAACATTGGAGGTTGTCAATACGAATATAGAGTTTTTAAAAAAGAAATAAATGATACAATTACAGGTAATACAAAAGAAATAGAAGCTAAACAACCTATTCAGGCTATTTCAAAATCGCATCCTCTGTTTCAAGAATTTCGTTTATGGCAATGGCTTCATAATTTAAAAATTTACCAACGAGAAAAAGAAATTGAAGGAAAAACAAAAATTGATTATGAGGTCACCAATGAACTTTTTAAAACAGACGAAGATTGGGTTAAACTTTTTGACTTTTTAAACAACAAAAAAGAAATAAAACAATCGCAATTAATTGATTATCTTGTAAAAGAAAGATATATAGAAAAGTCAGAAAAAGATAATTACCGTTGGAATTATGTTGAAGACAAAACGTATCCGATGAGTGAAACACGTGCTCAAATTTTATTGCGATTAAAAAAAGTTAAACTAAATGAGGGCGTCGCTCAAAGCGACACCCTCATTACACAAAATCTCTGGCACATAATTTATTCTGTTAACGACAAAGAACAATATAAAAAAGCACTTGAAAAATTTGCAGCAAAAAACAATTTAGATATTGACAGTTTTGTTTTTGCTTTTGAAAAATTTCCACCATTTAAAAGCGATTATGCTGCTTATTCCGAAAAAGCCATAAAAAAATTACTACCATTGATGCGAATGGGTAAATATTGGTGTGAAAATGATATACAAGAAAGTGCAAAACAACAAATAAATAATATTATTGAACGATTAGAAAGTATTGATTATAACAAAACAAAAATAGACACTATCTCTGATGATGATATTCAAAAACAAATGCTAAAAAGCTTTTGTGAGTTTAAAAATAAAAATCCGTTTACAGGATTAAATACTTATCAAGCCGGATATGCTGTTTATGGAAGACACTCCGAGTCTAATGAAATTACCAAATGGAATAATCCCGAAGATATTGATTCTTACTTAAATAATTTCAAACAACACAGTTTAAGAAATCCAATTGTTGAACAAGTTGTTACAGAAACATTGCGAACTGTTAGAGATATTTGGAAAGAATATGGAGATTTCAATGAAATTCATCTTGAACTAGGCAGAGAAATGAAAAATCCTGCTGATAAACGAAAGAAAATAACACAACAAGTAACTGAAAATGAAAATACTAATAACAGAATACGACAAATTTTAAAAGAATTAATGAATGACGGAATTCCTGATGTCAAAGATTTTTCACCAAGTCATCAAGAAATATTAAAAATTTATGAAGAAGGTGTTTATCTAAGTTCTGATGTAAATGATGATATTGAAAAAATAAGAAAAAATCCGAAACCAAGTCGTAACGATATTATTCGTTATAAACTATGGTTGGAACAAGGATACATTTCTCCTTATACTGGTAAAATAATACCATTAAATAAACTGTTTACAACCTATTATCAAATTGAACATATAATTCCTCAGTCACGTTACTTTGATAACTCAATGAGCAATAAAGTTATTTGCGAAAGCGAAGTAAATCTTGATAAAGGAAATAAAACAGCTTATGAATACATAAAAGAGAAAAGTGGTTCAATAATTGACGGACATAAATTACTTGTTATAGACGAATATGAAATTCATTGCAAAAAATATTTTGCAAAAAACAGAACTAAACTTAAAAAACTCCTTTCAGAAGATATACCCGAAAGTTTTATTGAACGACAAATGAATGATAGTCGTTATATCAGTAAATTAGTTAAAGGACTGTTAAGCAATATTGTAAGAGATAAAGATGAGCAAAGCGAAACATCAAAACATTTGATACCCGTTACCGGAGCTATTACATCTAAGTTAAAACAAGACTGGGGATTAAACGATAAATGGAATGAAATAATAAGACCTCGTTTTGAAAGGCTTAATAAAATAACCAATTCAAACGATTTCGGATACTTAGATTACGAAAAAGATGAAAAAGGAAATAATACAGGAAAACGCTTTTTCAGATTAACCGTTCCTGACGAACTACAAAAAGGATTTAACAAAAAACGAATAGACCATCGTCATCACGCACTTGATGCTATTGTTATTGCAACAACCACACGAAAACATATTCAATATTTAAACTCATTGAACAACGAAAAAGAAAAATATGATTTGCAACCTTCTTTATTAATTAAAAATAAAGAAGGGCACTATACCAAACATTTTCAATTACCTTGGAATTCTTTCCCTGTTAATGTAAAAAACAGTTTAGAAAATATTATTGTAAGTTTTAAACAAAATTTACGAGTCATAAATAGAGCAACAAACCGCTATCAAAAATGGATTAAAGACGAAAACAGTCAATACAAAAAGAAATTGGTAAAACAAGAAGGAGAAAATTGGGCTATTCGTAAATCATTACACAAAGAAACTGTTGCAGGAAAAGTTTTTATCAGAGATAGAAAACAAGTAACTCTTAATCAATCTGTTATTGAGAAGTTAGATAAAGAAAATCTACCGGAAAAATTTATTATTGTAGATAAAAAATTATCGAAGAAAATAAAACAACTGAAAAAAGCTAATTACGACACAAAAAGAATACTAAAATATTTTAAAGACAGAAAATATAAGTTTAACGGCAAAGAAATAAAACAAATTGATGTTTATTTTTTTAAAGAAGCAACTGCAACAAGAAAAAGTTTATCGGAAATAAAATCACGCAAATTATTGAATGATATAACCGATAGCGGAATAAAAATAATATTAGAGAATCATCTGAAAAATTATATTGACGAAACCGGAAAAGAAAACTTTGAAAATGCTTTTAGTCCCGAAGGAATAGAAGAATTAAACAAGAATATCCTTGAACTAAACAATGGAAAAAAACATCAACATATTTTTAATGTTCGCGTTTATGAAGAAGGTAGTAAATTTGCAGTTGGACATAAAAAAGAAGTTAATTCAAAAAAATATGTTGAAGCAGCCAAAGGAACAAATTTATATTTTAATATTTATGAAGATGAAACTCATAAACGACATTTCGAAACGGTACCTTTAAATGAAGTTATTGCTTGGCAAAAATGGAAAGCGGAACAACCAAAAGAAGAACAAAAAGTATTACCTATGGTTCCGGTAAGAAATACATTTACAGAGAAAAATAAAGAAATTCCTGTTAAGTTTTTGTTTTCATTATCTCCAAACGATTTGGTGTATGTGCCAACAGATGAAGAACTGGAAAATATAAATACAATTGATTTTTCTAATTTATCAATTGAACAGAAAAAAAGGGTTTATAAAATGGTTAGCACAACAGGTGGTGAATGTCATTTTGTTCCAAATAGAAATGCCAATGAAATAATTAAAAATGAAAATGGAACAAATAGTAAAGAGCAAAGGATGCAACAGTTTTTTATCTCAGATATTGACATCTTGGATGACAAAGATAAGCCCGTTATGATAAAAGACCGTTGTATAAAACTAAAAGTAAATAGATTAGGACAAATAGTAAAAGTTGGAGAATAAAATATAATTTAAGGTTTCGCTTAAAGCGAAACCTTAAATAAAAAACAAGAAAATAATGCAATTTGAAAAAGGACATCTATATCATATTTATAATCAAGGAAATAACCGGCAAAAGATTTTCTTTAACCGTGAGAATTATCTTTACTTTCTAAGAAAGGTTAAAATTTATATTACACCTTATGCCGATATTTTGGCTTGGATTTACCCTGTTAAATAATTTTAAATTTTTATTATGGAACAATTCTATTATGTATATATTCTAAAAAGTTTAAAAGACAGAAAAAATTATACAGGTTATACAAAAAATTTAAAATTAAGATTTGAACAGCACAATAAAGGACAAGTTGAATCTACAAAAAATAGGCGACCTTTAAAATTAATCTATTTTGAAGCTTGTTTGAACCAACAAGATGCTACTCATAGAGAAAAGTATTTAAAAACGTATCATGGGAAAATGTTTTTAAAAAATAGATTAAAAAATTGGCATTCAAATAACTCAAATCTTATTTAACAGGGTAAATGCCTAACCATTTTCATTTGATGGTGTTGGTTAATTATATAGAGTTGGGAATCAATACCAAGGGTTTCGCTCAAAGCGAAGCCCTTGGTGAAAACAAACGAAGTTTAAATTTTTCAATAGGTTTATTACTTCGAACTTACACTAATGCAATAAATAAACAAGAAAAACGCAGTGGTTCACTTTTCAGAAAAGAAACCAAAGCAGAATGTATTAATTGTTCCAATGGAATAACACCAAGTTTTATTGTAAAAAACGGAATAACACAAGTAAATATTAGACAAGAATTTCCCGAATATCAATATCCGCAAGTATGTTTTAATTATATACATCAAAATCCCGTAAAAGCAGGTATGGTAAAGAATGCTACCGATTGGGAATTTTCTTCGGCAAAAGATTATGCAGGATTACGAAACGGCAAATTAATAAACAAAAATATTGCAAAAGAGTATATTATTTTGTAAATTAGAGCTTTACAGCCCCACTTACAAAATTTTGAAGTGATGATTAAAAAAACTCTTTTCTTTGAAAATCCTTGTTATCTAAGCAAGAAAAACAATCAACTGATTGTAAATTTTCCCGATAAGGAGAAAGACACTCGCTCCATTCCCATCGAAGATATCGGTATGATTATAGCAGAGTCGCACCGTATAACCTTTACCAACAGCCTTATTGCCGCACTTATGGAAAACAATGCCGCAATAGTATCTTGCGACTCGTTTCATATGCCTTACGGCTTAATGTTGCCAATGGCATCGCATCACGCTTTTACCGAAAAAATGTATGCACAGCTTGAATCGTCGGAACCGTTGCGAAAAAATATGTGGCAACAAACCATTATTGCTAAAATCAAAAATCAAGAAACGGTTCTTTATAACTCAGGTGTAAATACCGAAAATATGAAATATTGGGCATCGCAAGTAAAAAGCGGCGATCCCGACAATTACGAAGCACGGGCTGCCGCCTACTATTGGGATAATATTTTTGGCGAACAAAGCAGCTTTAAACGGCATCGTTACGGAAAATATCCCAATAATTTATTAAATTACGGATATGCAATCCTACGAGCTATTGTTGCCCGTTCGCTTGTGGGTAGCGGACTATTTACCGCACTCGGTATTCATCATAAAAATAAATACAATCCGTATTGCCTTGCCGATGATATTATGGAACCTTACCGCCCGTTTGTTGATATTATTGTTTTGCAAATAATGCAGCAATACGGCGAAACAGAAGAACTAACAACCGAACTAAAAGCTAAACTATTATCGGTGGCAACCGTTGATATTATTATTGAAAAACAAAAAAGCCCGCTAATGGTAGGCGTTCAACGCACAACAGCATCAGTCAGAAAATGTTTCGACGGAGACTTACGTAAAATTATTTATCCCGAACTAACGGATTTACAATAATTTAAAATTTATGAGCAGTGATTTTTATAACCGATTAAACCAATATAGAATTTTGTGGGTATTTGTATTTTTTGATTTGCCGACCGAAACCAAGAAAGACCGTAAAAATGCGGCTCGCTTTCGCAAACTGCTTATTCAAGACGGTTTTACAATGATGCAATTTTCAATTTATACGCGTCATTGCAACAGTCGCGAAAATGCCGAAGTACATATTCGTCGTGTAAAATCAATTCTTCCGCCAAAGGGCGAAATAATAATATTTTCACTTACCGATAAACAATTTGGAATGATGGAGTTTTTCAAAGGAGTTGAAGAGAGTAAACGCCCCGATACACCGCAACAACTTGAACTTTTCTGATATTAAAAACCAGATAGTTGTATTAAATTAAACCTTCCAGGTTTTAAAAACCTGGAAGGTTTGACGAATCCATTAAAATCGCAACTGAAATAATAGAAATATAAAAAGCCGCTGATTAAAATAATCAAACGGCTTTTTTATATCAATTTTTCTTATTCTATATTTGCCTTTAAAATATTGATATATTGCTAATTAACTTTAGGTATGTTGTAGCAAATATATCAAAGAACAAATTTGAAAGCAATTCACAACTGCGTTGGATGTAACCCCCACGCTTAGCACGTTGTAGCAAATATATCAAAGAACAAATTTGAAAGCAATTCACAACTTATCGCAACGTTGAACAAATTGCCGCAAAGTTGTAGCAAATATATCAAAGAACAAATTTGAAAGCAATTCACAACGGGTGAAGGTGTCGGCGTTGTGTAAGCCTAGTTGTAGCAAATATATCAAAGAACAAATTTGAAAGCAATTCACAACACCTTAGACAATGAGCGGGAGATTGAGCAAGTTGTAGCAAATATATCAAAGAACAAATTTGAAAGCAATTCACAACTGGTTCTACTTCTTCAATCTTGCGAACAAGTTGTAGCAAATATATCAAAGAACAAATTTGAAAGCAATTCACAACAATTACCTGTTACAAAAACACACGTATTTTGTTGTAGCAAATATATCAAAGAACAAATTTGAAAGCAATTCACAACGAAATACGGCATCAAGGGCAAGACTGGTAGTTGTAGCAAATATATCAAAGAACAAATTTGAAAGCAATTCACAACTAATTTTGGCATCGTTTGGATTCATTCGGAGTTGTAGCAAATATATCAAAGAACAAATTTGAAAGCAATTCACAACCAGTATTTAGTGATATATTAAGGATAACCGGTTGTAGCAAATATATCAAAGAACAAATTTGAAAGCAATTCACAACAAACATCACAAACTGTCAAATTTTTATTCGTTGTAGCAAATATATCAAAGAACAAATTTGAAAGCAATTCACAACAACCTTCGCGACTGTGATTGTCGTTGGTGTGTTGTAGCAAATATATCAAAGAACAAATTTGAAAGCAATTCACAACGCCCATTTAATCAATATATCATAATTAATGGTTGTAGCAAATATATCAAAGAACAAATTTGAAAGCAATTCACAACGATGATGTAATAAATAAAAATCATCTTCTCGTTGTAGCAAATATATCAAAGAACAAATTTGAAAGCAATTCACAACTGTCGCAGGTTTTTCATCAGAATCATTATTGTTGTAGCAAATATATCAAAGAACAAATTTGAAAGCAATTCACAACCTACTTTCCCTGTATGTTTATTAGCCTTAAGTTGTAGCAAATATATCAAAGAACAAATTTGAAAGCAATTCACAACAAGCATTAACAACTTACTTTAATAATTCAGGTTGTAGCAAATATATCAAAGAACAAATTTGAAAGCAATTCACAACCAATGTCAGCGGAGAGCAATTTGAAAAAGGTTGTAGCAAATATATCAAAGAACAAATTTGAAAGCAATTCACAACAAACAATGTGGGAAGGAGTAAAAGCAATTTGTTGTAGCAAATATATCAAAGAACAAATTTGAAAGCAATTCACAACGGTCTGCTTGTGGTAAAACTTTACCGCCACGTTGTAGCAAATATATCAAAGAACAAATTTGAAAGCAATTCACAACACACTTTGTTAGGCACAGTGCTTTTTTATAGTTGTAGCAAATATATCAAAGAACAAATTTGAAAGCAATTCACAACAAGGGTCAAATTCACCATTTAAGATTTGTTGTTGTAGCAAATATATCAAAGAACAAATTTGAAAGCAATTCACAACGACGGTGGCGTTTTTGTTCGAGAAATCGCGTTGTAGCAAATATATCAAAGAACAAATTTGAAAGCAATTCACAACCCGTGTCGAGTAGGTTGTTAATGGTTTTACGTTGTAGCAAATATATCAAAGAACAAATTTGAAAGCAATTCACAACAAACTGTGTCTTATTTAAGAAATTTTCATAGTTGTAGCAAATATATCAAAGAACAAATTTGAAAGCAATTCACAACTCCGGTTACTCAGCGGTCGGCTGTCGGTAAGTTGTAGCAAATATATCAAAGAACAAATTTGAAAGCAATTCACAACACATTTTTGACGCTTGTTCTTGATAATTTCGTTGTAGCAAATATATCAAAGAACAAATTTGAAAGCAATTCACAACAGTCTTGGAGTTGCTGTAATGTCAACCACTGTTGTAGCAAATATATCAAAGAACAAATTTGAAAGCAATTCACAACAGAAGCTGAAAGCTACGGCATCACCGAGAGGTTGTAGCAAATATATCAAAGAACAAATTTGAAAGCAATTCACAACCGAGCTTACCAGTAGCTCTGCGGAGTTACGTTGTAGCAAATATATCAAAGAACAAATTTGAAAGCAATTCACAACATTTTTTCATTCAGAATAGAATGCAACTGTGTTGTAGCAAATATATCAAAGAACAAATTTGAAAGCAATTCACAACCATAATTAAGAATAGCATGAGGAACAAGACGTTGTAGCAAATATATCAAAGAACAAATTTGAAAGCAATTCACAACCCAACCTTTTGACGTATATATAGGAACCTGGTTGTAGCAAATATATCAAAGAACAAATTTGAAAGCAATTCACAACAGACGTAATGTCCCAACACATTTTTGACAAGTTGTAGCAAATATATCAAAGAACAAATTTGAAAGCAATTCACAACTATATCCATCTGTATTTTCTTTTGTTTCAAGTTGTAGCAAATATATCAAAGAACAAATTTGAAAGCAATTCACAACGTGCAGGATGAAATTCATTTTTAAAAAAATGTTGTAGCAAATATATCAAAGAACAAATTTGAAAGCAATTCACAACGGCTGTAACTTGAACTGTTATATTTTTATCGTTGTAGCAAATATATCAAAGAACAAATTTGAAAGCAATTCACAACATCTTAAAGCTCTTAGAATTAACTCTTTTGGTTGTAGCAAATATATCAAAGAACAAATTTGAAAGCAATTCACAACCACGATAATAAAATCTATTAGTAATTTTAGTTGTAGCAAATATATCAAAGAACAAATTTGAAAGCAATTCACAACCAATCTACTGTTTTAATTCAAAATTTTGTTGTTGTAGCAAATATATCAAAGAACAAATTTGAAAGCAATTCACAACCATCAAAATTATAAACTAACAGAGCCGCAAGTTGTAGCAAATATATCAAAGAACAAATTTGAAAGCAATTCACAACTATATCACCTTCATATATTTCTTTATTATTGTTGTAGCAAATATATCAAAGAA
>Ga0256845_1000458_pt1 | contig 38693 bp, 29 predicted proteins | sample RiftiametaG_FD_189101 | JGI IMG/M metagenome (GOLD analysis project Ga0256845, IMG submission 189101) | Tube worm associated microbial communities from hydrothermal vent at the East Pacific Rise, Pacific Ocean - Riftia | ecosystem: Host-associated > Annelida > Integument > Unclassified ...
TCGACCGTGAGGTCGACACCATCGACAGCTACACCCTCACCAACGACGAGGGCAGCTTCTTGGTCATCCGCTACTCCGACCACATCTACGAGCGCGACTGGTCTTGGGGCAGCCTCGAAGAGGACGAGGAGATTCCTGAGCAGGATGCGACCGAGACCGAGGGCGTGATCATCTGCCACCGCAGCGGATCCCGAGTCGCCTGCACGAGCCCGATCACCACCGTGTTCAGCTTCAGTGGGGCCGACACTGCGACCGACGACGAGTACCGAGCCACGCTCACCATCGAGGGCGACGAGATCGTGATCAGCGAGGTCAGCAAGTCGGCCGGCCTCGACTACGACAAGCCCACCGACGAGTACGATCCACGCCTGATCTTGCCCGCCGGCCGCTACAGCTTCGACGCCCTGACCACGCCCGGCCCCACTCAGGACTGAGCAATCCAAGCCACTCTCGGCGGCCTCGGCCCGAGGTGGATCCTGCGCGTCGTCTCGCCCAGGGTGCTCCCTCGGGCCTCGCTGCGCGTGGGGAAGGACGCGGGCCTTGGGTCAACGCACACGCCTCGGCAGGTGTAGAGGCGGCCCAAAACACCCCTCAAACCCGTGTGGCTACCCACCTACGCTACACCTGAGATCTGCCGAATTGGATTTCCCCCCTCTCCACACGCAAAAAACCTTCGAATTTGACCAAATTCAGGCGATTTTCGTGTTGTCAGCCGATCCAAAGCCCATACAATGTCGGCGTTCTGAGCCCAAATGGGCCAGAACAGGGTCTAAACACCCTCTCAACCGAATCCCCGTTCCAAGCGACAGCATCAGGAGACCAACACCATGGCCAAGAAAAAAGCCGCCAAGAAAAAGCCCCGCGAAATCGTCGTCGTCGGCAGCAAAGTCAAGGACGTCATCCGCACCGCCGGTTACCGCAGCGACGGTGAGCTCGTGCAAGCCGTGTCCGAGAAGGTTCACGAGATGCTCGAGGCCGCCATCACCCGCGCCGCCAGCAACAAGCGTGGCACCGTTCGCCCCTACGACCTGTAGGACCTACGTTTCCACTGAAAACGGCCCCTCTTTCGAGGGGCCGTTTTTATTTGGTTGAGGCGCCTCGCCCCCGCCCCAGCCCAGCCCATCCCCAGCCCGGATCAGGGGGAGACCGTAGATGTTTTGAACAGGCGCCCGAAGCCGGGTGAAACCGGTCGACACCCGAACCTCGCGCAGGCGCTCGATGAGCACCAGCTCCTTGTTTCCCCTGGGCAGTGCAGCTCCCCCGGGCGGCCTGGACCGCGAAGCAGTCGGGATCACGGTCGCTGTTGTCGGGGGCGGTAGAGCGGGTCGCACTCCTCCACCGGGGCGCTCCTGATGGCCTCGTACTTGGTCTCGCGCACGGGCGGCGGCCTGGGTTCTCATCGTCGTGGACGGCCGAGGTCACACCGGCCGTGTCGGACCAGGAGTTCTCGGACCTCATCGTCGATGCCGCCGAGTTTGGGGATCGTCAGGGCGCTCTCGACCTGCGAGAAGTACCCCCGCTCGCGGTCCGGACCACAGACGCTGGTAGCGGTCGCAATCCTGAGCCCTCCGATCGCCACCTAGGCCCCGAGCCAGGGCCGGTTACCTGGCATTGGGGCACCGTCTTCTCGCCTTTGGCCTTGGCCATGCTGCGCCTCGTCCCGCAGCTCTCGCAGCCCCACGATCACGTCGGTCAGATCGCCGCTGCCCCGATCCATGAGCCGCAGCTCTGGCGCGCCGCAGCGCCCCCCAGCCCGCTCGGCGTGCACAAACCACTCCCAGGGGACACAATCGCGGCGGAGCTCGACGAAGTCGCGGCCCAGGGACTTGGTGCGGGGGCTCCTCGAACGAGCGAGCCCGGGGCAATCGCGCCCCTGTGGCGCCCGCCCCTGGGCCCTATCGGCCGAGCCCTCACGGCCCGGCAGCTCGGTCAGTCACCGCAGATGAACCCACCTTGCTTCTTGACCTTGACCTTGAGCTTGGTCGCGGGCGCGCCGGCCCCAAAATGGAATACTGCCGTGCTCACCGAGGCGCTGGTCGACGGGGCCTTGATCGTGACCTCCCAACCGAGTGACACACTGACGACAGACTCGATCTCCGCGGCATCCCAGCTGCTGCCGGCCGTCACGACCCGCCTGATTTCACTTTCAGCCACCGTGAACGCGTGAGCCGAATCCTTCAAGACCAACACGAATGATGCTCCTTCCCCACCACCGGCTGCATTCGGAGTGTATATGACATTCACAGTCTCGACATACTCACCGCCCACGGCATTCGGGCGCATGACAGAGTAGAGCTGAACGAGGTGACCATCCACCGTGGGCGACGAGGTCACATCTTCGCAGTCGGGATCGTGATCCCCACCCTGATATTCCACATCATAATAAATCGCCATACCTCAACACGCCTTCCTTGAAATCACAGATGACGGAGTCACGGGCTGGGGTTCTTTGTCCAGCCCACCCCTAGGATCGAGGGCGAGCCCTGTGGCCGTCTGCACAAAATTCTTGGTTCCAAAACCCAGGTCACCCCCGTTGATGACCCCTGCAACGACCATCTTCCGCGTTGATTGGCAAGCAGGGTCGATCAGCAGCAACGGTGCACCAGAGGACCCGCTGCCGACATCAGAGAGAATCCGAAACCCCTTGCCACCACCAGCTTCGATCGTCGCAGAAGCGTACTTCAAAGGCAGCCCTAAGGGATGCGACAAGACGAGCGCGACCCACCCCTCATCCTCGCCGCTGTCCCCAGCATCCAGCGCGTAGAGCGAAGCGCAGTTGCAAGCCAGAGGTATCGGGACAGCGGTGGCCGCGGGCACACTTTCCTCGAGTTTGAGGATGACCCAATCATTCCCGCTCAAGGGCCCATGGGGGGCGTCGGGCTTCCTCAGTACACATTTCACTTTAAAACACTGTTTCTTCTCCTTTTCCCGGTCGACCTCCGACACACGGATGCGGTAACGCCCTGTCCGGGGAGCGGCGATCGCAGTCCCGGCGTGACGGCCGACCACGAAGTGGACCTCACCGCGCTCGACCGCGCTCTCCACGATTGCATGGCATGCAGTGAGAACCTCGTCGGCAGCGATCAGGGTCGCCGTTGGAGCCGAGATCGTGTATTGGTCGAAAAACTTCCCCAAGTCCGAGCTGGTACCCTGCCACAGTGGATTTTCGTCGAGGAACATGCGATTGCGGAGCTTGACCGAGGGAACACTCAGGTATTTCAACTCTGGCTTCACCGAGGTTGCGGGCCGTGTCCGCTGCTGCGCTCCCTTCCCTGTCGTCGTGACCAACTGGCCGACGGCGGCGACTCCTGCATTGACGAGCTTCCTGACCTGTTCGTCGTGGCAGGAATCGACAGGTAGAGGGACGTCCATGAGGTCACTCAAGGGGAAATCGACATATCCGGAAAACAGACCTTCCTGTTTCTGATGAGTATCATTGTTCACATTTGACATGACTACTGAACCTCGTTTTCTCTCTCACTCCCGAGCCATGCTCGGGCCTTCTCTCGAAGGTCAGAAGGGATGTACACTTTGGCCGCCGTCGCATTCAAAAAACATTGCCGCGCTCGCTGATTATCTCCAAGCGCGGCAAACCCGAGGCCGAGCAGCAGCTCGAGCTCGACCTCCAGCTCCCGGTCTTCCTCCTCCAAACGCGGCAGTTCAGCCTGCACGACCTCGAGCTGATCCACAGCGCGAGCCGCCTCCCCGCCAGATAGGGAACACTCGGCCTCCGTGACCGATGCTCGGAGCTGGACCGCCAAGTCCTCGCTGGCCAGCGCCAACTCGAGGTGGGGCGTGGCCTCTGTGCAGCGCTGAGCCCGACACAACAACCACCCGAGGCTCTGGTGCAGGCCCGCACGCCCCTCGGGATCAAGATCCACCGTGCTCAGCAACTCGGTATAGGCATCAAAGGCCAAGCTCCAAGACTCGCTCTTCACATAGATCCACGACAGTATAATGAGCGCTGATCCAAAATCCTCGTGGTCCGAGCCGAGCTCGCGCTGCTGGGTCTGCCACGCCGTAGCGGCGAGAGCTCTCGCGCGCGCGCTGTGACCGAGCTCGACCTCGACTTCGGCGAGCCGAACGGCGACCTGAGAGACCGGCAAGGATCCCCCCCCATAGACTCCAGTCTCGATCTCCAGGGCCCGCTCGAGGAACGGCCGGGCCCGCTCCCACTGTTGCGAGAGCACCAACGAGTCGCCGATGTTGAAGGCCAGCTCCCCGACCTCCGGGTGCCTCGGGCCCAGGCGCCCTCGCCTGTCTTCGAGCAGCTGTTGGTAGATCCCCACCGCCCGCGCGTGATCGCCGAGCCCAGCGCTGACATTGGCCAGCCGCCACAGAGCGGAATCGAGCGCGCGCTCGGGAAGATCGGACCCGGAGAGCTCGCCGACCAGCTGCTCGAGGATCGCGTGTGCAGCCTCCAGCTCACCCTCGGCTTCGAGCACGAGCGCCTCCACCGACCGATACTCGACAGACAGGCGAGCGGGCTCACCGAGCAGCGTCCAAGTCGTCCACGCTTGAGACAGCCACCCACGAGCGTCGAGGGTGTTCTCGAACTGGCCGGCCGAGAGCCTGGAAAGAGCGAGCTGAAGCTCGAAGTGCAGCACGCTCGGCGCCCTCGAACTGGCCCTGTGAACGGCCGCGAGCAGGCTGGCCCGGGCATCGGCCCGCCCTTGCTGGTGGGCTTGCACTTCCCCACGCAGGAGCAGAGCCTCGGCCCCTTCCAGCCCATCGCTCGCGCCGAGCACCGAGCTCAGGGCGAGGGCGCGCGGGTACTCGCCGCGGGCGACCGCGACCCGGAGCTCGGCGAGCTCTCGCTCGAACTGCCACCGTCGAGCGAGCCCCGGCACCCCTCCCGACCCCGACCTGAGCGCGCTCGTGTCCAGACACGCCCGCGGATCGGCGAGCTGGTCGAGCAGTCGCTCTCCGTCCGCGAGCGTGGGCGGGCTGCCATCCAACAGGGCATCGCGGATGACCCCAGCCCGGACCCGCGCGCGCTCGAGACAGCGCTGGCCGAGGTCGAAGCCCCGGGCCGACACTGAACCTTCGACGTGGTGGGCCGCGCACAGGTCTCGGCGCGCATTGTCCCACCGTCGCTGGTGGATGCCGACCTCGCTGACGAGCGCCGCGGCACTGGCCGCCGTCCCCGGCGTCTCGCTGGCGAGGAACTTGGCCTGGAGCTGCCGGGCGACAGCTGGCGTCCAGACCGCCAGTCCGGGCGACCGCGTACACACCGGCCCCGGCCCCGGCCTCAACGTCGCTCCCCACCACCCGATCAGGGTGATCGCACCTGCCCCAGCGAGCCCGAGTAGGCTCAGTCGGCGACGCCGCGGTCTGGCCTCGAGCTCGTCCAGCAGGGCGCCGACGCTCGGCCAGCGCATGTTCGGATCCGCGCGCAACCCCCGAGCGACGACTCGCCGCAGCCACGCCGGCCCCACCCATGAACCTCTGGGTTCACGGGTGAGCTCCTCGGTGCTCGCGTAGGGTCGCTGATCAGCGAGGGCCTCCCACAGCGACACGCAGAGGGCAAACTGGTCACTCGATGCGTCCGGCTCTCCCCCGCGCCACAGCTCGGGCGCAATGTAGCCCGGCGTACCGACCACCCGCACAGTGCCGCTGCCGCTTCCTTCGCTGAGCATCACCCGCTCGCTCGTCGTATCCGAGCGGGCCTCCTGGCGCGCAAGCCCAAAGTCCGCGACCTTCACTTGCCCCCCTCGGCCGAGCAGGATGTTGGCCGGTTTGAGGTCGCAATGCAGCAGCCCCGCGGCGTGCGCGGCCACAACTCCGGCGGCCGCCTGCCTATAGACCTCGACCACCCGCCGCCAGCCCTGTGGCCGTCGCTGCCAGCGAGCGAGGTTTTGCCCGTCGACGAGCTCCATCGCTATGTAGAGGTCACCATCGTGCTCACCGACTTCGAAGACTTGCACGACGTTTGCGTGCGAGAGCTTGGCCAGGACCCTCGCCTCACGGATGAGGCGGGCCCGGTCGTGCTCCGAGACGAGCTTGGTGTTGAGCAACTTGAGCGCGACACGTCTCTCGAGACGTGTGTCTTGGGCCGCATATACGGTCCCCATTCCCCCAGCACCGAGGCGCTCGAGAATCGTATAGTGAGCGATCTTCTGGGACGAGCTGGGGGCCCCACCGAACAGGCGCTCTTCGATGCGCGATAACATCGCAAGATCCCCCCTGGATGCCGTGGGGGGCTCCAGATCACCGAACGAATCTCTATGCTCAGCCGACATGGCTCCCCCCTGTACAGTCGAGTCCGAACACCGCCGTGATTCGTTCATTTTTTTCACCCGGGTTGTTAGACTACACCCGTGATCCCAGACCTTGAACTCCTCGAAGCCTGGCGCGAAGGGGACAAGCGCGCCGGGCAGGAGCTGTTTCAACGCCACGCCGAGTCCGTCCGCCGATTCGTGATCAACAAGGTCGACAAGACCAACGCGGAGGCCGAAGATCTCATCCAACAGGTGTTCCTGGCCTGCGTCGAGGGCCGGGACCGCTTTGGTGGCCGCTCGAGCTTCCGGGCATATCTGCTGGGGATCGCGCGCAATGTCGTGCGCAGACACTGGGAGGCCCGGCGGATCCGCGGGAGGACCACCGACATCGACGAGGTCCCGATCGCCGCGCTCAGCTCGAGTCCATCATCGATCGCGGCCCGCAACCAAGAAGAAAGGTGCCTGCTCGAAGCTCTCCGCCATGTCGCGCTGAAAGACCAGACCGTGCTCGAGCTGTCCTACTGGGAGGAGCTCAGCACCCGGGAGATCGGCGAGATCCTGGGTATCCCGACCGAGACGGTCCAAAGCCGAGTCCGCCGCGCGCGGGACAAGCTCGCTCGGGAGGTCTCGCGCTTGGTCGGAATCCTCGGTGTACCGGAGTCTACGCAGGACGATCTCGCGGCCTGGGCCGAGGGGGTGCGCGAGCAACTCACCGCCGACGCCGCCGTCGGCTGACCTCGAACCCCAATTAAATGAACGGGTACGACAGAAAATCGGACATCACCTCTGATGTCACACAACACCCGTCTCGCAGCTTCTCTCGGGCGCCTGATCCCCGCCCTGCTCGTCTCGTCGATGTGCACCGCGGTCCTGGCTTGCACACACACCCTATATACGGTTGAGGCCGAGTTTTCGGCGGGCTCAGGCAAGGGCGTCGTGTATGCACTCCCCACCAAACAGCTGGTCGTCGAAATCGATGTGACGACGACCACGACCACCTACGGAAAGTGGGTTTGTCACAACAAAGACGTCGGTCTGACGGAGATCGAGGAGCACAACGTTCTTTGCCCTTCCAAGCAGAGCCCGCCTCCGGCCTCAAACCACAAGATCACGGGAACCAGAATCACCGATCAGATCGTTCCAGACCCGACTGCCCGCTTCCGGATCCAGCTCCCCAACAACACCGAGGTCCGCGGCCGGGACCGAAACATTCGCTTCACCCTGACGGAGGACGGACGCCTGACCCGTTCCGATGCGGAGATTATCGATCGCCGCCCGGACATGGCCGCGGCCGGAATCCGGACCGCGGGGGCTGTACTCGGCAAGGTGATCGGGTTGGTCGCCCCGGGTGGGGCAGCGCTGTCTTTCGCTAAGTCATCGCCCTCTGGAAGCGACGCTTGTGACACTGACACTGACACTGACACCTCGGAATGCTCCGCCGCAAACCGCCTGCGCGAGCTGTGGGCCGCCCGCGACACCTTGCTGAGAGTCAAATCATCCACCAATGTCCCCCCCGGCCCGGCAGAACTCGAGCGTGTCGCCCATATCGATCGGGAGATCGCCGAACTCGAGGCCCTGTTTTATTCGACCACCCGCAAGACGATCCAAACCTGGGTCCAGGTCGTCGAACCGAAGGTTGGTGAAACGACCTGGACCTGGTGCCGAGGACAGGGTGAGAACACCGTGTCGATGGAGGGTTGTGTTCCAGAGGACACCGACTCGGTCGAGTTGACCCTCGAGGGGCTCCCCACCGAGGTCAAGAACGACGTCGGGGATGCGGCCGGAATCCGCTACCGCGTCCCTCGCCAAGGCCAGATCACCGCGGTGATCAACGGATCCCAAGTCGTGGCCCGCAGCTCGTTCTTCCCCCAATATGGTGACATCCAGTCGTTGCCGAACACCGCCCGCGGTCGCTACAACCAGCTCGTGGTCGAACTCTCTGCCGCCACCGGAATGCTCACCCAGTTCCAGGTCGTGGACAAGCGGGACTACAGCGATGTCATCGAGGCCCTGGGCCAAGGCCTCAACGATACACTCGATGGGGTCGACAGCGCGGTCTCGGCCTCGAAGACGATGGAGGCCGAGGCGGCGAGCGCCGCCGATCCGATCAACGTCAAGACCCGCGAGCTCGAGCTTTTGGAGCTCGAGCGTAGGCTGGCCTGCTACGACGCCACCGGCGAGCCCTGCCCTTGAGCTCGAGTTCAGCCGGGATGCTCGCGGGTCTCTGAGCCCAGCGAAGATCTCACCCGATCGCCCTCAGCCCTCGGGCTCCTTCCCACGCTCCCCCGCGCCGACTCGATCGAGCGCCACCGCATAGGCCTGCCCGAGCCGAGTCTGCCGATCCTGGGCGCCCGCTCGGCAGTCACAGCCGTGCCCATCCAGGACTCGGTAGCGGCTGTTCCTCGTGCGCAGGTCCAGGCCCCACTGCGTCGGAGAGAGCCCCTGGATCAGGGTCGTCGTCAGCTGTCGGTTGGACTCCTGGTGAAGGATCAGGTGGGCCCCGACTCTGGGCTGGGCGAAGATGAAACCCACGAAGTAGAGCAGCTCCGTCCGGTCCGGTCCTCCGACCGGGCCGCGGTAGATCACCCAAACACGGCGAGACTCACATCGAGGACAGAGGGTCACTGGCATCGCGGGCCGACGGAGCAAAGCGCGTGCCAGCCCAACTCGCCCAAGAGTTGGGCAATCCGTGAGTCGCCCGAGACTCGGAGCGCCCAAGATCTGGGCGCTCCGAGGGCGCCTTCGCCCGGGGTTCGGAACCCCCGGTCGCCCCCGACCACCCGACCACCCGATGTCCGGGCGATCCGGGCGATCCGGGCGATCCGGGGGCGCCTCCGCCCCGACTCCGGGAACCCCGACTCCGGACCGCCCAAAAGTTGGGCGGTCCACACCCCGACCGCCCAACTTTTGGGCACCCAGCCCCTTCCAAGCTCGCCGTCCCCGAGCGCCGACACAAAACCACGGCGTTTTGGATCGCCCCCGCTCTTGGCTCGCCCCTTGCTTAGCTCGGGGGCATGACGCAGAAGCCCAAAGGCGCCGACTGGCGAGGATCCATAGGCAGGAGCCCGGCTGTCCCGATCCAGGCCGCTCGGGTCGAGACTTCGCCCTGGGTCCGCATGGCGTGCCCGATCGAGGTGATCGAACTCCGGGCGCAGCTCGACCTCGAACGTGGGCCAACCCTGCCGACCGGTCCAAAATCACCTGGCCCTAGGACCGACGGCGCGGCGCCCAGCGACGTTGACGCTCCCGCGGCGCTGATGAACAGTTGAGCCTACCGAGACGGTCCAAAATGCAGCGAATCGTACCAGCCCTGATGGTCCTCGCCCCCCTTGTCCTCGGGCCCGCCACCGCCCTCGCGGCGCTCCCGGTCGAGCACATCGATCTCACGGTCGACGCCAGCCAGCTCAGCGAACCCAGAGACGGCGTCGAGGAGATCCGAAACAGCCTGGACGCCGCCTTGGATGGGCAGTCTCCCCTGGCCCCCGGGGCGGTCTACGCGGACGACCGGCGCGTCGTCGTCGAGTTGCTCTCGGGCCCCGTGCCCCAGAGCGACGACATCCTCATCCGCGTCACGGCCACCATCGATGGCGGCCAGGTCTTCAGGAGCGACACGGAGATGTGCCTGAGCTGCGACAACACCAACATCAGCAGGAAGGCGTTTCCCCTGTTGCTCGGGGTCTTGGAGCGGCTGCCCGGAATCGACGCTGTCGAGGAGCCCGAGCTGCTCGACGCCTGCCCGGTGGAACCCATGGCCCCTCCGGCGCCGGCCTTCGATCCCTCTCGTCGCCCCCTGGTGTTTTCAGGTGTGGCGCTCTTGGGGGTCGGCGTGATCGGTCTGGGGCTCGGAGGCGGCATGATCATCGTGGATAAGCGCCCCGTGTCTGGGAGGTCGTACAGTGACCTCGACTTCCGCAACCCCGGGATCGCCGTCGCCACCATCGCGGGGGCCATGGCCATCACCGGCGCCGCGCTGCTGGCCGTCGGCCTCAAACACCGCCCCAAAACCCAGGCCAAGACCCAAACCCAAACCCAGATCAGCGCCGCCCCCCTGCTCGACCGGCACACGGCCGGCCTGGCCCTGTGGGGGCAGTTCTAACCCGATGACCCGGCTCACCAAAGACTACACGCTGCTCCAACCGATCGGGCGCGGGGGCATGGGCGAAGTCTGGGAGGCCGTGCACCATGTCGGTGAGCTGATCGTGCCCTGCGCGATCAAGCTGCTGCACGAGGACATCACCGGGAGCGCGCGCGAGGCCAAGCTGTTCATCGACGAGGCCCGCATCGCCTCCCAGCTCGAGCACAGCTGCATCGTCAACGTCATCGACGTGGGCACCACCCACAGCGGGCGCCCATTTTTGGTCATGGAGCGGGTCGACGGGGTGGACCTGCGCGCGTTCCTCAAAAAGGCGCGCTCGAAGGGCCTCACCCCCCTGGACCTCGACCTGGTCACCTACATCATCGGCGAGCTCCTGTCCGCGCTCCAGTTCGCGCACGAGCGCACCGTAGGCGGAGCCGATGCGGGGGTGATCCACTCCGACATCAAACCCGGCAACATCATGATCACCTCGAGCGGCGAGCTCAAGTTGACGGACTTCGGTATCGCCCGCTTCGCTGCCACGGCCGGGCCCATGTCCCGGTCCTTGGGCACCCCGCGCTACATGTCCCCCGAGCAGGTCATGGGTCGACCCGAGCGCAAGACCGACATCTATGGTCTGGGGGTCGTGCTCCACGAGCTGCTGGAGGACAAGCCCTTCCTCCACGACTGCGACGCGAGCCAGTTCCGCCAGCGGATCTTGCAGGGGGCAGCGCCCACCTTCAGCCGTCCGGAGTTGCCCAGCTGGGTCACGCAGCTGTGCACACGCATGCTCTCCTCCAGCGCGCAGGACCGACCCACGGCCAGCGAGGCCCGAGAGGCCCTCTTCGATCGCTGCCCCCACTACCTCCGCGCCTCCCACACCCTGCGTCGCTACTACCGAGAGCTCATCGGGTCGCGCCGCTCGGGCGTGACCCAGCTGCTCAACACCGGCCCGGGCCAGCCCGCTCCAGCCAACTTGGGGCTCCCTGTTCCGGCTGCTGGTCCGGCTGCCACAGACGACAGCCATGACCTGCCGACCTCCGTCGACGATGCTGAAAATGGGGACGACGACGTCCCCAAGCTCAAGCGCAAGTCGGCGACCTCCGGGCCCAAGTCCCCCCCCGGGTCCGAACCGCACTCACTCACCGGGGGCCGAACCCACAACGCCGGGCTCGGCCGTCGAGCCGCCCTCGATGAGACCTCCGGCCCGGCGCCGGCTTCATCTGCCGCGGCCGCGCCCGCGCCCGCGCCCGAAGAGTTCGACGACGACGCTCACTTCGAGCCCACGCAGCTCCTCCCCGTAGCGAACCCAATCGCAACGTCGACAGCGACACCAAGCGTTAAATCAACCGCGCCAGCGGCCTCGCCAGTCCCCGAGCAGCGTCTCCAGACCCTGCCCTCGGCCGAGCTCGCCCAGTCGGACCCCTGGGCGACTCACCCGTCCAGGCCTCACGCTGAACAGGAACCCACCGGCCCCGACCTCGAGCCCCCTCCCCTGGTAGCGAGCGAGCCGGACCAGACTCGCGCCCCCATGCCCAGGGCCGCCAAGTGGGCGTTCGCGGCGTCTGCTCTCATGGTCGTGGCCTGCTTTGGGCTGTTTATTGCGACCTTGTTCGGACTGTTTGAGGACGACTCGGACGCCCCGGAAGCCTCGGCCACGACATCGGCGCAGTCTGGTGCTCCGGCCGCCGCCGAGGAGCGCCCGGTTCCCGAGACCCCCCTCTCCTCGTGGGAGCGCGCCGAGGCCGATGCTCCTCCCCGCGACCAGGCTCTGCCCACAGAGCCGGAGCCAGAGCCAGATTCCGAACCAGAGCCAGACTCCCCCAGCCCCGCCGAGCCCGCGCCCAGCGCCGAGACCGAGTCTCCCCCGCCACCTCCCGATGAGCCCGTGCTCATCCCCGACGAACCGTCGCCCGACCCACAGGCTGAGCCCAAGCCAAAGCCCAAGCCAAAGCCCAAGCTCAAACCTGTCGGGGTGATCATCTTGGTCGACGGCAGCGTCGAGGGCGACCTCAAGCTGGGCTCGCGCCGGATCTCGACCAAGAACAACGCGGCCTACATCGAGCTCTCCCCTGGCAAACATCGGGTGAGCTGGCGACCCGCAGGCAGCAGCACCTGGACCTCCTACGGCAAGGTCCGGATCCCCAACGTCGCCCCCTCCCGCGTCCAGCTCCGGGTCACCCGCCAGGGCCGACTCGAACTCCAGGAGCTCAAAAAGTGAGCCCGACTTTACCTGCCCTCGGCGAGACTCTCGCGGGTCGCTACACCCTCGTGCACCAGCTCGGCGAAGGGGGCATGAGCGTCGTGTTCAGCGCCCTCGATCGCCAGCGGGGAGATCGGGTGGTCGCGCTCAAGCTCCTGACCCCTCGCTACCTCGGCCGCCCCGAACGTGAGCAGCGCTTGCTCGACGAGGCCACCTACCTGGAGGAGCTCGCCGGTGTGCCGGCGGTCGTCCGTCTCCTCGATCACGGTCGCCTGGAGGACCGGGACGGCTGGCCGTTCCTCGTCGTCGAGCTGCTCCCGGGGCGCGAGCTCAACTGGGTCCTGCTCGATCACAAATTCGAACCAGCGGCCGTGCAGGCCCTCGCCCTTCAGATCGCCCAGGTCGTGCGCGCCTGCCACGAGGCCGGCATCGTCCACCGCGACCTGACACCCGGGAACCTCTCTGTGGTCCTGGAGCCCTTGGCGGTGACCCTCTTCGACTTCAGCCACGCCGCCAGGATCGATGCTCCGCGGGTCCCAGCCGGGGCCCAGGGGCGCCTCACCGGCATCCACGACGTCCCGGGCACTGCCGGCTACATGAGCGCCGAGCAGGCCTCCTCCGCGCCCGCCGATCCGAGCATGGACGTGTTCGCGGTCGGGATCCTGCTGTTCAACATCATCACCGGGCGGGACCCCTTCCCCAACCTCGACCACACCCAGTTCATCCGCATGCAGCGCGAGGGCACACTCGAGACCCCGCGCCTGCAGAGCTGGGTCTACGGGCTGAGCGAAGACTGGGCCGACATCATCCAAAACTGCACCGACCGGGATCCTCGCCGGCGCCCGAGCGCCGCGGCTCTGGTCACGGCGCTCGAACAGGTCGATCTGCGCCCCCCCGAGCGACCGACCCGAGCCAGCGGCTCCCTGGGAGAGGCGCCCGAACAGCCCGAAGATCACACCGCACGTCTGGACGTCCAGCATCTCGCCGTAGCGGTCGCAGCCGAGGCCACGCCCGAGCCCAAGCCCGAGCCCAAGTCCGATCCCAAGCCCAAGTCCAAGCCCGATCCCAAGCAAGTCGAGCCCGGGGACCAGACCACCCGCATGGACGTCAGGACCCTCCCCGGTGTCCGTCCAAAAGTCCCGACACCCGCCGCTCCCCGCGTCGACGACCGCACTGCACGCTTCGCCCCGGTCCCACCTGTGGCGGCGCCGGTCGCTCGCGCCCGAGGCTCGGCCGAAGCGAGCCCGGGCCCGCAGGATCATCGGACTCACCAAAGTCCCCTCGGAGCCTGGCCGGCCCGCCCGTCTCCCCCGCGGGTCGCCGCGCCCGCCCCCAAAGCACAGGTCGGCTCGCCGACGCCGCCCGGAGCTCCGATCCAGGCTCCGCTCCAGGCTGCGATCCAGGCTCCGCTCCAAACTCCGGCTCAGGTCCCAAGCCAAACCCAGGTCCCGAGCCAAGCCGGGGCTCAGATCCCCACGGCCGAGGCCTCGATCCAGGCTCCAGCCATCCAGCCCGAGCCCGAGCCCGAGCCCGAGCAAACCCCGGCCTTCGCCCGCCTAGACGCCCCGGCGATCGTGTTTGTCGATCCCCCCGCCCAGCCCGAGATCGACGACGAAGACGACCCAGAGCTCCCGCCTGGCTCGGACGAAGGCCACACTGGGCGGCGCGTCGGAATCCTGCTCGCCCTCGTCGGCGTGCTCGGCGTACTCGCTATCGGCGCCTGGGTTCTGAGGGCCGCCATCTGGCCCGCGCCGAAGGACAGCGAAGACACCCCACTCCGGGTCGGCGCGGCGTCCTCGGAAGCCGACGACGCCGATCCCGATCCCGACCCCGCATCCACAACAGGTGCGAGCGCAGGGATCGAATTCGTCGAGGCCGTGCCCGACCTCCCGCCGGCCGATCTGGACCCGCCCGAGCCCGAGCCCGAGCCCAAGCCAAAACCCAGGCCCAAGCCAAAGCCAAAGCCCAAGCCAAACCCGGACTCGAGCGACACCGGCTCCCAGCCCGAGCCCGACCCGGAGCCCAAGCCCGAGTGCGAGGGCGTCGAGGCCGATACCAAGGCCGCCAAGCGAGCCCACGAGTGGGCTGAAATCATCGAGCTGACCAGCGACCGGAGCTGCTGGAGCTCCCCACTCGGGCGCGCCCGCTACCGGGTCTATGCCTTGATGCAGACCGAGCGCTGGTCCGAGTGTGTCAAGGCGGCCAAGGGCCACACCGGCAACCCCGAAATTGCGAAGTGGTCCAATCTTTGTTCCAAATACCTGTCCGAGTGAGTCATGCGCCCTAACCTGGAACCCACCCCGATCTCGCGCCGCGTCGCCGTGCCCACGCTCGCGCTCATCTTCTCCCTGAGCTCGCCGGTGGCGGCCCTGGCCAAAAAGATGCCGGCCGCCGACCCCTCTCCCGTCGAGGAGGCCCCTGTGCCGATCCGAATTATCGTCGACGTCGCGCTCGACGAAAACACCGTGTTCTTCCAGGAGAAACTGAGCAAGTATCTCCGCGAGGAGCTCGAGAGCAAGGGCCACACCACCACCGAAGACATCGAGCTCGCCGAGGTCACCCTCCGCCTTCGGGCCCGCTACTTCGACGACGACCCCGACAACCTCAACTTCGTGATCGACACCGACATCCAGGTCGGCAACCGCGCCTACACCCTCGAGTCCGCCCACTGTGCCGCGTGTGTCGACGACCATTTCTTCGTCCGCGTCAAAGAGCACACCCAAGATGTACTCCTCGACGCCGTCGACACCGCTGTCGCCGAAGCCCTCGAAGTCCGCAACGCCGGGCCGAGCGGTCCGGACGGCCCGGGACCCAACGGCTCAGGCCCCAACGACCCACCTCCACCACGTATCGGGGCCCTGGGTTACACCGGCATCGGCGCGCTCGGCCTCGGTCTCGCGCTCGGCATCGGCGGAGCCGTCGAGCTCAGCCGCGGGGCCGACATCGAGCCCTCCGACAACGAGCTCGCCCGCCAGGTCGACCACGCCCCCGCCGGCAAAGTGCTCTTGGGTGTAGGCGGCGGCCTGTTCGTCGCAGGCGTCATCATGCTCGGTGTCGACCTCGCCCGGCGGGCCAAAAAAGAGTCCAAGCGCGATCGAGCCAGCCTTCCCCTACTCCTCCCCAGCGTCGGCCCGACCAGCGTTGGCCTCACACTCATCGGCCGCTTCTAACCTGAAAGACCAGACCATGACCAAGCACGCGTTCATCTCCTCCTCTATCGGGTTTTCTTGCGGCTTGCTGATCGCCGCCTGCACCAGCATGGTCCCCAACCCCGAGCACTGCCGCTACGCCAACGGCGACGACACCTGCGTCCAGCTCTATGGTGCCGAACGGTCCTTCTGCACCAGCGCAGACTGCGACCAAGACTCCGAGGGCAACTATGGCTGCGTCGCCGAACCGCCTGCCGACGACTGCTACTACCCCTGCGGCGACGACATGACCCTCGCCCAAGACGACTCCTGCATCGAGATCTCCGACGACACCGACACTGAAACCGACACTGAAACAGACACCTCCACAGACACCTCCACAGACACCGGCCCCCAACCCTGCATGGGCCCACAAGACTGCAACCCAGAGGCTCCTTTTTGTGACGACGACTCCGGTGAATGTGTCACCTGTGACGGCGTGATGGACCCCGATGCTGCCTGTGCGGAGGTGGATGCAGGAGCGCCGCTGTGCATCGAGGGAACCTGTGTCCAATGTACGGAAGAGGATGATGCAGCGTGTGGTGACCTGACCCCGCTCTGCGACGTGGGGGCAAACACTTGCATAGGCTGCTCAGGTCATGAGCAGTGCCCGGAGAGCGCTTGTAACCTTGCGGAGGGAAATTGTTTTGGCCCCGACAATGTTGTTCATGTCGATGGAGATGATCCTTGTGACTCGGGTGATGGAAGTGAAGAGTCTCCATATTGCAGCCTCACTGAGGCTCTTCTTGGTGCGTCCGATGATCCCGTCATCATCGTCCATGAGGTTGGTGGAGACCCACTAATTTACCTTGAATCCAACACAATTTCGTTCTCCACCGCGATTTTCGCCGCATCTGGCGAATCTCCCGTGGTCCGAGGGTCAGTTGCCGCCGCACTGACAGTTTCATCGTCGGGACGCTTGTTTCTCCGAGGGATATCGATCGACAACACCGCAGATGGCCATGTCGGCCTATCAATTACCGGCGGCCAAGCCTGGATTGAGCAGTCCCGCATCGTCAACAACTCCGGCGGCGGCATCATCGTCGATGGCGGCGGCTCTCTCTTCATCCAAAACTCCTTTGTCGGCGGTTCGAACAGCGCTCCTGCCATCGACCTACAAGACGGTGACATCTCCGTCTTGTACTCGACCTTGGGACTACCGCCGTCCCTCGGCGGGCCCGCGCTATCCTGCAACGACGGAAGCTCGAGCACCCTCCGCAACAGCCTCGTCACCAGCACCCACGCCGACCCCGAGATTCAGTGCCCCCAACTCACCGTCAGTAACTCCGCCTTCGAGTCGATGAACGACGACATCAACGACTCTGGTGGCAACATGCTCCTTGGTGAACTCGACCTGAGTTGGTTCGTGGACTACCTCGCAGGGGACTTCACCCTCACAGGTGACCACCCTGAAGAACTCGACACGACCGCCGTCTGGCAAAGCGGCGACCCGGCCACCGACATCAACGGTGACTCCCGCCCAACCACCGACGGCATGGCCGACTTCGCTGGCGCCGACCGATTTCCGTGACCGATTTCGACACGAGCGTCACTACCTCCGAGCCTATGAATACACATCTTCCATCCCGGGCCTATCTCTTGGCCCCCTCGTGGCTGCTCCTCGTGGCCTGTCCCGAACCAATCCAGGAACAGCAAGACGGCACCGACGACGAGGTTGGGACCCTCGACGGAGAGGAGACATCGGACCCCGACACTGAAACCGACACCGACTCCGACACCACCACAGACACCTCCACAGAGACCGGCCCCCAACCCTGCATGGGCCCACAAGACTGCAACCCAGAGGCTCCATTTTGTGACGACGACTCCGGTGAATGTGTCACCTGTACCGGCACAGCAGAACCCGACGCTGCCTGCGCAGCACTCGACGCAGACGCTCCTCTCTGTCTCGAAGGGTCCTGTGTCGCCTGTACCGAGGCCAATGATTCCGCTTGTGGAGACACCACGCCTATCTGTGATGTCGACATGAACAGCTGTGTTGGGTGTTCTGAGCATGCCCAGTGCCCCGACAGTGCTTGTAACCTTTCGGAGGGCGGGTGTTTTGACCCCGAAAAGGTCGCCCACGTAGATGGAGATGAAACGTGTGGCGAGGGCGATGGCAGCGAAGAATCACCTTACTGCTCCGTCGGGGAAGCACTTGGGATTCTAGGGGGAGGAGCGACAATGCTTCTTCATGAGATCGACGGAGACAATTCCTACCAAGAAGATCTAGTCATCCCCGTGGCGACGGCAATATTCGCCGCACAGGGTCAGTCCCCTATCGTGGAAGGATCGAACGGAAACCCTGCATTCATTACAACCTCAGCACTCTTCCTTCGCGGCATTGAGATCTCAGACGGCCCTGCCGCCGGACTTTCCATCAACAATGGAGGAACGGCATGGCTTGACGAGTGTACGATTGAGGGCCACGAAACAGCCGGGCTGAACATTATGGGAGGCACCGCCACAGTCCGCCGTTCCCGCATCGTCAACAACTCCGGCGGCGGCATCATCGTCGATGGCGGCGGCTCTCTCTTCATCCAAAACTCCTTTGTCGGCGGTGGAACACTAAATAACCTCGCTGCCATCGACGTCATCGAGGGCAGCGCCAGCCTGCTCTACTCGTCGGTCGGCTCAGGATTTGGCACCTCGTCTGCGCTCCGCTGCGAACCCGGTCAATCCGTAACCATCCGCAACTCCATCTTGGTGTCCGCCGCCCCCGAAGACGAGCTCCAGTGTCCCGATGCCACGGTCGAACACAGCGCACTCGAGATGGAACTCCCCGACAACATCTCCCTCGGCGACTTCAACACCATGTGGTTTTCTGACTACGACGCCGGAGATTTCTCCCTCGTCGAAGGCATGTACCCCCTGACACTAGACGACGCCGCCGTCTGGCAAAGCGGCGACCCGGCCACCGACATCAACGGCGACCCTCGGCCGACGACCGATGGCGAGTCCGATGTCGCAGGTGCCGATATTCCGTGACCGACACGGCCCCCTTCGACACCACCATACTATCTAGCTATCCAATCACCGCTGACCTCGCCCCCGCACCCTCGACACCATGCCCAACCAAGTCCAGCTCCACTTCTCCTGTGACGTCGACAGCGAGATCCCCTGGGTCGTCTCCAGCATGACCCTCGAGGAGCACTTCAATCTCCCCTACCAGGTCGACCTCCAGCTCCGCACCGACGACCTCACCGCAGACCCGTCTTCCATGCTCGGTGCCTCTGCCACGCTCACCATCGAGCGCGGCGACCTGCGCAGGGAGCTGTTCGGCATCGTCGGCTACGTCCACGACGGCGCCGACGAGCCCGACCGCGTCCTCGCCACACTCACCATCATGCCCGCCTTGACCGCCCTCGGTCATCGCCGAAACAGCCGTATCTTCTCTGACCTGTCTCCCAAACAGGTCCTCCAGCAGGTCCTTCAAGACGGCCTCTCTGCCTACGGCCGCGAGCTCGACCTCCATTTTCTCTACGCCGACTATCCCGTTCGTCAGCATATCGTTCAATATCAGGAGAGCGACCTCGACTTCGTCCACCGCATCATGGAAGAGCTCGGCATCGCCTACCGCTTCGAGCACCGCGACGGCGCCGAGCTCCTGGTCCTCATGGACAGCGACGCCGGCTACACGCCGCTCCTCTCCCTGAACAACGACGACGGCTCCCTCTCCATGGTCCAACACGACGGTGGCGCCGACGCCCGTGAAGACCTGCGCACCTTCTCCCGCAAAACAAAAATCCAGCCCACCGTCGCCCGCGGTGCCGCCTTCGACTGGCGCTCTCCCGGCACAGAGCCCCTCGAGGCACCCACCGACGACGCTGCCTCCAACCGCGGCGGGCCCGAGCTCGAGCACTACGACTTCGACATCCCCAGCGCCGGCCTCGGCGTCGACCAGGTCGAACGCCAAGTCCGTCTCCAAGCCAGGCGCATCCGCCGAGACGCCCAGGTCTTCGTCGGCTCCACAACCGCGACCCAGCTCAGCCCCGGCACCAAATTCGAGGTCCACGACCACCTCAACGGCGACCTCAACGGCCACTACCTCGTCACCGCCGTCACCCACAAAGCCCGCCTGCCCGAGCGCGCCTACAAAAACACCTTCGAGTGTGTGCCCCTGCTCGGCGGCTGGGTACCCAAACGCACCACAAAACGCCCCCGCATCTCCGGCATCCAAACCGGCACCGTCGTCGGCCCTGGCGAAATTGCCACCGACTCCCACGGCCGCGTCCTCGTCCAGTTTCACTGGGACCGAAACAAAGCTTTTTCCACCTTCATCCCCGTCGTCCAACCCTGGGCCGGCAACGGTTGGGGTACCCTCTTCATCCCCCGCGTCGGCATGCAGGTCGTCATCAGCTTCCTCGACGGCGACCCCGACCAACCGGTGGTCACCGGCACCCTCTACAACGGCAGCAACGCACCGCCCTACGTCCTCGATGCCGAGAAGACCAAGACCGGCATCAAGACCCGGAGCAGCCCCGGAGGCGGCGGTGGCAACGAGCTCTGTTTCGATGACAAAGCCGGCGCCGAGAAGGTGTTCATCAAGGCCCAGAGGGACTTTGAGCTCATCTCACTCAACGACCACAGCCAGACCACACACGGCAGCCAGAGCAACACCGTCGACAAAGACCAGGCCGAGCTCATCCAGGGCAACCAGGAGCTGCGGGTGATGAAGAACCGCCAAGTCTACGTGCAGGGCACTTCGACCACACACATCGACGAGCACGAGCGCCGAACCATCAAGGGGCACATGTTCGAGACCATCGAAAATGGTGTCACCCGGGTGGTCACTGGGACCCTCGACGAGACCTTCAACGGAGGCTGTGTCCGAAACATCGACGGGCCCCTGGTCGAGATGGTCGAGGGGGATACGACCTACAACCGGGTAGGCAACCGCACCGAGATGGTCAGCGGCGATCACAATCTCAATGTAGATGGGTCCGTTACAATCAGAGCTTCCGGCGGATTCAATCTGGCGGCACCCGGGGGAATAAACCTAATCAACCCCGCAAGCATAATCGAGACTTTCGGGTCCCTAAAGAGCATCACCGATGAGAGACACTCGGCCGTCAGATTCTCAGCTTCGTGTACAGGGACCAGTGCCAGCTACACCTCCATGGCCATCGCGTGCACTCTCAGCCAAACATCCATTACAGGAATTAGTGTAGGCTACACCGGCACGGTGCTCAGAAACACCCCGCTCCGCATCCTGCAAGCTGAGACCGACATCAAAACCAGTCTCGTGAGCATCAACTCGAGCACGCTCACCACGATAGGCTAGCGGCCCGCGGGAGAGACCCTCACGACAACACAAACCTGCACATCACCCACCATGGTCCGATTCCTAGACAAATACCGCAGCCGCTGGCGCACATCTCCTGCCACAATTGTAAAAATTGAAGACACGCTCAGATCTGGAGAAAATCCCATTCTAAAGTTCACGGTACGCGTCGAGCCCGAAGGCCAGAATTCGTACATCGCACAAGGGCGCAAGCGAGTCACCACACTGCAACTTATATATATATTCCGAATCGGAGCTCGCATAGTGGTGAGGTATCGCGAGGCCGATCCTATGTCTATAGAGCTGCACGGCCCTAACGCAGTGGAGCTTGCCCCTCCTCCCCACTGACAGCCGGCCGCAACAGGCATCCTCTCGAATCCGACGGCCTCGCTGCCCTCCCCCGCGACTCGGGCGACCTCCCCGCCCAAGAGAGCGGCCGCCAACGGAGGTCTGCCCCTGATCTGAAGCATCGCTGACGAAGGGGCCTCCGTGATCACTCCCACCCGCTCCTGGTCTAATTGTCCGAAGGCAACAACCTACCCATCATCCTCACATTCGCAATCATCGCCGCAATCCTCCTCCGGATAGCATTGATGAGAGTGATCGAAAATGCGAAGGCGACCAAGAGCAACTGGCCGATCACTTCGGCCGTTATCCAGTCCACTGAGGAGACGAAGGTCAGAGCCAGGACTACCCCCCTGTTTCGTTTCACAGTTCGCGTGACCGCGCCGGGAGGACAGGGCGAGTACACCACCTCGCTCACCCAGCGCATGCCCGCAAGCGAGGCTGCCCATCGATTCCGGCCGGGAACAGAGGTCGACGTCCGCTACAACCCCCGCCTCCCGACGACTCTACGCCTCATGACCCTGCGGTCCGAACGGCCAGCGTCCGTCCAAGCGATCGTGGACCAGGAGACAGTCCAGTGGCGGCACGACCCAGCGACGATCGAGAATATCGAGGACATGCATGCGTTCAGAAATGGAAACCCAGTCCTCGAGTTCACGATATGGGTCGAGCCGGCAGGGTCGGCGGCCTACCGCACGAAGGCCGAACAAGACATTGCGATCGTGGACTTGGCCATGACCTTCAAGGTCGGTTCCCGCGTCATCGCCAAGTATGACCCCGCAAGACCTCTGTCCGTGCACCTACTCCCCCGTGACAGCTCGGCCTCGCGCCCCTCGCCGGAGTTATGCTTCGCCCCCGAGAGTGCAGATCTATGTCCAGATCCATCCCAAGAGCCCGACCCTGTCTGGGAAAGTTAGTATCCTCTCTCCAGGTCTCCCGACCTCCGGGCTCTGCCCACAGCTGAGCCGTCCAGAGGAATACGCTCCCGAGAACACACCATGAAGGTCATCAAACCCAACAAGCTCAGCGTGCTCACCCGCTGCTTCGAGCATGCCCGCCAGCCTCGGCTCGGGGTCTCGGTGCTGGCTTTTGTCCCGATCACGGAGGAGGACGCGCCCCTGCTCGCCGAGATCTCCATGTGGCGCTTCGCGGCCGAGCGGCTCGGGAAAGAAGCGATGCTCGACGCGGGGATCCCCAAGTGCCGGGGGGAGTTTCTGATCCATGGGTCGGCCTTCGCTCCAAACGGGGAGGCTGTCGGCCAGGTCCCCGTGCGGGCGACCGTGGGCGAGCTTCAAAAGTCGCTCCTGGTGTCCGGGGACCGATTTTGGAGGGGTCCGCGGCGCGCGAGTGAGGCCCGGCCGTTCACCCGGGCGGCCCTGGACTGGAGCCGAGCCTACGGTGGTCCGAGCTTCGCCCAGAACCCGCTCGGGCGGGGCGCAGACCAGGTCGAGGTCGAGGGTGAGCAGATCCAGCGACTCCCGAACGTGGAGCTGGCCGAGGCGCAGGTCGAGAGCGCATCCCAAGAGGTCGAGCCCGGGGGCTTTGGACCCATCGATCTGAGCTGGCCGCAACGCCAGGCGCTGGCTGGAAGCTACGACGAGACGTGGCTGGAGACCGCGTACCCGGGGCTGGCCGACGATGTCGACTGGGGATTTTTCAACGTCGCCCCCCGCGACCAGCAGCGCGAGACGTTCTGGGACGGCGGCGAGGGCTACTGCCTCGAGAACCTGCACCCGACGAAGCCAAAGCTGCGCGGCACGCTCCCCCGGCTCACGGCCCGGGCGTTCGTCACCCGCGAGCTCGAGGCCCCCAGCGCAGCCGAGCGCATCGCTCGAGCCAAACAGCGCGCTCGGGCGGGCTCGGACTCCAAGCCCGACGCCCGAAACTCCGAGCCGGACGCGTCGAGTCCCACACTCGACGCCACGGGGTCCCAGGCCGACGCACCGAGCTCCCAGACCGATGCGACGGCTCCTCCCGACCCGGCACCCGACAGCTGGGACGAAGATGGGGAGACCTGCTTCGAGGAGGTCGCGCTCACCCTGCAGACGCTGTGGTTTTTCCCCGATGCGGAGCGCGCAATCCTGGTCTTCCAAGGTTCGATCCCCATCGCCACAGACGACGGCGCCGACATCCGGCACCTGGTGGTCGCGGCCGAGCGTCAGGGCATAGAGCACCACCGCCCGGTCGACCACTACGCACAGGCCCTCGCCGAGCGCCTGGACCCGAAGCACGGCGCGATGGCGGCGCTGCGCGAGCACCAACTGCTGCCCGCGGGCATGGACACCCCGCTGGACCTGCTGACGGCCGAGGAAGAGTTGGTCGGGACCGAGGGGCTGCTCGGCGCCAACTTGTACCGCCGGGCCGTGCTCACACATGCGTCGGTGGTCGCCGAGCTGGTGGCCCAAGGGGTGGACCCGGCGATGCACCCAGAGCCGCCCGCGCCCCCGGAGCCGCCGCCCACTCTCGAGGAGCTGCCGGCGCTGGCGGAGAAGATGCTGGCCGAGGCGGAGCGCCTTCAAGAGGAGGCAGAGACGAAGACCGCGGCGCTGCGCGACGAGGTCGACCTGAAGGTCGAGGCGGCGGGGCTGGATGCGGCCGCCCTGCGCGAGGCTCAAGAGACCCCGCCGACCGGGCCCCCGACCTGGAGCGCGGAGGCCCAGCGGGCTCAGCTGCGCGAGGCGATCGGGACCTGTCGAGCCAGCGGCACCCCGGCGCCGGCCTTCGAGGCGATGCTGGCAGACGCGGAGCTCCAGGCCAGCTGGGACAAGGCCGAGCTCGACATGCGGGATGGCTACCGCATGTCGGCGCACTTCCAGACCCCGGCGCCACGGCGTCCGGCAGACCAGACCGAGGCGATCCAGACGGCCGTGCTCGAGGCTCTCGCTGCGGGCGAGGACTTCTCGACTCTCGACCTGTGCGGCGCGGACCTCTCGGGCATGGATCTGCGCGCGGCGAACCTGCGCGGGGCGCTGCTCGAGAGCGCAACTCTCGACGGGGCGGACCTACGCGGAGCGGACCTCAGCGATGCGGTGCTCGCACATGCATCGTTGCGTGGTGCAACCTTGGACCAGTGCACGCTGAGAGGGACGAACCTGGGAAAGGCCCGCCTCGACGATGCGAGCCTGCGCGGAGCGGAGTTTGATCAGACGATCTTGCATGGCGCGGACCTGCGTGGAGCCGATCTGTGTGGGGCCCGCCTGACCCAGACCAACCTCATGCAGACCGTGTTCGAGGGTGCAGACGCGACCGGGCTCGAAGCCGACGGCCAGACCTTTCTGGACACGGACCTGCGTGGTTTGGTGTTGCACGGGGCTGCGTTGGTCAAGGCGACCTTCGTCAAGATGGACCTGCGCGGGGTCGATTTTACAGATGCGGACCTGCGCAAGTGCACCTTTGTCGGGTGTGAGCTCGGCGCGGTGTGCTTTTCGGGTGCGGACCTGTCGGGTGCGTGTTTCGTCGAAGCCTGCACGCTGGACGAGGCCGACTTCAGCAGCGCAACCATGACGGCCTGCAATCTGCGGGGCTCATCCATGCGGGGGTGCGTGTTGTCGGAGGCTCAGATCGAGCGGGCGGACCTGAGTGAGTGTGACCTCTCGGCGGCTCAGCTGTATCGAATACAGGGCCGAGGCGCGCGCTTCGACAAGGCCGACCTCAGCGGCGTGAACTTGCAGTCGGCGAACCTGATGGGGGCGTCGTTCTTGAGCGCGGTCATTCATGGCGCAGACCTGCGGGGCGCAAACTTGCACGGAGCCGATATGGCTCGGGTGCGCTCCAACGCCGAGCTCCAGCTGGACGACGCGGTGTTGACCAGGGTCCGCATTCATCCTCTGCACACCGAGTCCACCGAGGCCCCCGATGAATCCCGCTGAACTGATCACCCATATCTACAATGGCGGGGAGGCCATGGGCCTGGACATGAGCGGCGCAGACCTGCACGGAGCCGAGCTCAGCGGCGGCATATTCCAGAAGGTCGACTTTCGAGGTGCGAATCTCCAGGGCGCCCGGCTGCGCGAGTCGGTGTTTTTGGAGTGCCGCTTCGACGGGGCTTCACTGCTGGGCGCGGACCTGCACCAGAGCCTGTTCCGGAGCTCGAGTCTGATCGAGGTCAGGTGCGACGAGGCCAAGCTCACGGGCACGAAGATGATCGAGTCGGATCTCGGCGGCGCGAGCTTTGTGGGCGCCGACCTCCGGCTCGCGGCGTTTACCCAGGGCGCGCTCGACGGGGTGGTGCTGCGTGGGGCCAGGCTCGATCGGACGACATTTTTGGCTTGCAGCATGCAAGACCTGGATCTGCGCGAGACCGTGCTGGAAGGCGTGACCCTGCTGGCCGCCGACTTGCGCTCGGCTCGGCTCGAGGGCGCTCGCTTCGAGCGTGTGGTGTTGGTCGACAGCGACCTGCGCGGACGCTCACTCGCCGGGATCCGCTTTCTGCACACCCAGTTCACCAACTCTCGGCTCGAGGGCACGGACTTCAGGGGCGCCGACCTCAGCCAGTGCAACTTCAAGGGCGCCCAGATGGCCGACGCGGTGCTCACCCAGGTCACCGCGCCCAACACCTTGTTTGTGGACGCGGATCTATCCCGGGCCTGCCTGCGAGAGGCCGTGCTCACCCAATCCCTGTTCGTGGATGCGACCTTGAGCGCGGCCGACTTCTCGGGCGCCGACATGCGGCAGTGCATCCTGCACAAGGCCACCTGCATCGACACCCGGTTCGTGAACACGGACCTGACCTATGCCGACTTCAGCGGCGCGGACTTGACCCGGACCGACCTGAGCGGCGCGGCCATGAACCGCGCGAACTTGCACCGGGTGGTCGACACGGATGCAGTGATCCCGAACCGAGCCGCGGCCCTGGCCCCCGACTCCGAGCTGATCGCCGCCGAAGCGTGGCGACCGACCTATTGACCGACCGACCGACCGACCGAAGGACCCATGAACGCCCCACGCCCCGGTTTCCCCGCCTCCCTCTGCCCTCCCGCTTCACCTGCGCGAGCTCTGACCGCGCCCGCTGAACCCCCTCTCGACGCCTCTCTTGGCCGTTCCGGCGGCGGCCGTTCCGGCGACGGGGCGCCCGAGCTCCAGGCCCGCGCTGCGAGCCCGCCTGCCTGCACCCAGGGTGTGGCCACGGTCGTCCGTCCGTGCGCAGATGGAGGCTGGTGGCTGCGCGTGGACGCCCGGGAGTTCACCGCGATCCAGGCCGCGAGCTGCCTGCTGACGCCCGCGGTCGGCGACCAGGTTTGGATGGCCGCCGATTCGGGTTCGGCCGCGTTCATCCTGGCCGTGCTCGTTCAAGCTCGGCCGGGGCGCGCGACTTTGACGGTCGATGGCGACCTCGAGCTCGAGGCCAGGGGCGGTAAGATCCGCATCAAGGGCGACGCCGGTGTCGCGCTGGAGACCCCGGCGACGCTGGACCTGCGCGCGCGCGAGCTGGTCGCCCAGGCCGAGCGCGCCCGCTTCAGCTTCACGGAGCTGCGCGCCCTCGCCCGCGAGGTGTTCGCGTCCTTTCAACGGGTCACGCACGTGGGTAAGCTGCTGGAGTTGCTCGTGGACAAGGTCACCCAGCGCAGTCGACACAGCGTGCGGGCGATCAGCGGGGTCGACCTCACCCAGGCCGGCACCATCGATCAGCGCAGCGAGGGCGACCTCCTGATCAGCGCCGAGCGGGCGCTGATCAACGGCAAAGAGCTGGTCAAGATGGACGGGGCCCAAATCCATCTCGGCTGATCCATCTCGGCTGATCCATCTCGACCATCCACGACAAGCGAGCGCACACATGTTTGCCAATACACAGATGATGGGCATGGACTCGGGCTTCCCCGATGTCTGCCTCACCCCCAGCCCCAACGGCCCCGTCCCGGTCCCCTACCCCAACACGGCGATGGGCCCCATGGCCACGCCAGCGGTGCACCATGTGCTGTTCATGTGCGCGCCCGCCCACAACATGGGGACCACGGTTCCGATGACCAACGGCGACAACGCCGGCGTCGCCATGGGGGTCGGATCGGGCACGGTCATGGGCCCCTCCAAGCACCTCACGGGGGCCTTCACCGTGATCCTCGGAGGCATGCCGGCCACTCGACTCACGAGTGTGTCGCTACAAAACTCCACCAACTGCCCCGGCTCCCGGGTGGTGCCCAGCCAGGTCAAGGTCCTGCTGCTCGCGCCCTGAACTGGCCTCGCCCATGCCCAACCCCCAGGACCGGACCTCCCTGATGACCCCGCGGGAGACCCTCTCGCGTCCGAGCGGGGTCGCCATCAAGATCCTCGACGGACCGCGGGCAGGCGAGACGGTCGCGGTGGACAAAGCACACGTGATCTGCGGTCGCCAGCACGGGGTCGACCTCGCCATTCGAGAGCGGTCGATCAGCAAGGTCCACTTCGAGCTCAGGGCCACGCAGACCGGGGTCGAGATCCGCGACCTCAACTCCCGAAATGGGCTGTGGTTCGAGCGCCGCAGGCTCTACCACGGCGCCCTCGTGCCCGGTGATCGCTTTCAAGCCGGCGAGTGCAACCTCGAGCTGGTCGCGGTGACCCACGCGGACGTGGAGGTCACCAAGGCCACCCGCTGCGGCGACATGATCGGCCACAGCCCGATCATGCGAGCGCTCTTCGCCCACATCGAGCGCCTCGCCCAGACCACCCTCGACGTGCTCATCCAGGGTGAGACCGGGACCGGCAAGGAGCTCGCGGCCCGGGCGATCCATACTCTCTCGAGGACGGGGGGCTCCGAGGGCCGGGGGCCCTTCGTGGTCCTCGACTGCGCCAGCTTGGCCTCGAGCCTGTCCAACGGGACCCTGTTCGGGTTTCGAAAGGGGGCGTTCACCGGGGCGACCCACGATCAGGCGGGGGTCTTCGAGCTCGCCGACGGCGGCGCGATCTTTTTGGACGAGATCGGAGAGCTCCCGCTCGAGGAGCAACAAAAATTACTGCGGGTGCTCGACCAGCGCAGCGTCTGCCGTCTCGGCGAGCCGGGCAAAGAGCGCGCGCTCGTGTTTCGGGTGATCGCGGCGACCAACCGAGACCTCGAGCGAGAGGTGGCCGAGGGTCGATTTCGAGAGGATCTGTTCTACCGGCTGAGCGAGGAGGTCACAACCCTCCCGCCCCTGCGAGAGCGGGGTGAAGATGTGCTCGCGCTGGCCCGACACTTTGCCGAGCGCCAGGGTGCGACCTTGGACGAGGGTGCAGAGATCGCGATCAGCTTGCGCGATTGGCCCGGCAACGTGCGAGAGCTCCGCAGCGCGGTCAAGCGCGCCGCCGCCATGTCGAACGGCCCGACGATCCACGCTGGCGCCATGGCGTCGAGGCGAGATCCATCGGCGAGCAAACTCTCGGGTCTCTTGAGTGAGCCCCGCAGCTACAGCGAAGTCCACGCGGCCGTCGATCGGGTGCTGCTCCCGAAGGTCGTGCGAGAGATGAAGGGAAACCTGACGGCCTCGGCGAGTCGCCTGGGCATGAGCCGCGAGACCCTGCGCAACAAGCTGCGAGGGTTGGGTCTGTACGCGGAGTAGAGCGGCCGGGCCGGGGGTGGAGGGTCGACCACGCAGAGCCAGGTTGATCGCTGAGTTCGCACGACCAACGATGAGCCCGCGGACGTCCCCGAGCTTCTCGTAGACGGGTAGCTCTTCCTCCCTACGGATGCGCAGGGCCTCGTCGAGTTCGCCCCTCCCATCGAGCTTTTACCCGAGCCAACCTCGATCCGAACGACTCTGCTGCGACCTACGGCCATAACGAAGAATGCATACTGAAACGAAACATCGTTTCCCCTGCGCCCCGTCCACCGTACCTACCAAAGCAAAGTCCGCAGCCTTGGCCGCCATGGCACCTGGTTTCCGAGTGATATATTGAGACTGGGCGAGGTCGGGAGATTCGAGAAAGGGAGACTCGAGCGAAAATGCTCACTCTTGAATCTCGACATCACCCTCGAGGCCGAGAAGGTCGACAAAGAACAGCCCGAGGGAACTGCCGAGGTCTTCATCCATGCGAGCGCGTCTTCGGTGAGAGTCAGCGCCGAAACGAAGGCCGAGTTCGGCTCGCTCGCAGACGGCAGTGTCGCGTTCCGCTTTCAGAAACAGGGCGACCATGTGCTCAGCGCCCGAGGGCTCCGGCACCGAAGGAGGAGAGGCCTTGACCCTCGCGGCGCTGTCCAAGCTTCGCTGAACACCGACATCGCGTTCAGCGAAGGGGAGTTCATCGAGGTCAGGGCGGCTCACGCGACGCCGTTTTTCATGGCCCTGAAGTTTGAGCCCCGATGGTTGGGCGCCGGCTCGGTCGAGAACATCAGCACACGCGGGAGCGACGACCCGGACCCCGCCGACACTCTCCGTCCCCTACATTTCGAGGACGATCTCATGGGGTCCTGGGGGCCGTGAGCCGGTCCTTGCGGCCGTGTGTGCCTTCTCGGCGAGGTGAGAGCGCTACCGCGGGCTGTTAGACTGTGGCCATGGTCTCTGTCCCCGCGATCCCCGGCTCCGGCCAGACCAAGGTCCCGGCGCCCGAGGTCTCGGCCCCCAAGGTCTCGGCTCCCAAGATCGATGACGGCGGATGGCAGACCGTGGTCGTCGTCGAGCCGGATCCCGAGGCCCGGACGCGCCTGGTCCGAATCCTGCGCGAGGCGTCGGGCGAGGCGAAGGATCCGAGCCGCAGGCTGGCCATCCACGAGGCGGCAAACGGCAACGTGGCGTGGACCCTGGTCGAGACTGTGAAGCCGGACCTGGTGGTCTCGGAGATCCTGCTCGAGGGTCTCAGCGGGATGCAGCTGCTGCGAAGGCTGGGCGAGCGCTATGAGAAGGACGCCCCGCGCATGCTCTTCGTGACCCAGATGAGCAACGAGGTCGATCGCTACTGGGCGCTTCGGAATGGGGCGGCGGCGTTTGTGATCAAGCCCTACGAAGATGAGTTTCTGCGGGACCGGAGCACCAAGCTGCTCAACAAGGTCGACATCAGCCCGGAGGGGACCTGGCGCAGCGACATCTGACGGAGCCCGACCCGCGTGCCCCACAGGCGGATGCCATCTCGGTATGACCCGCGACGCCTGCCGATAGCTCGAGGAGCGCCACGCGGCGCTGAAATCCGGGCCTCGAGAGTGTCTACAAAAGCGAGGCGTATGAGGACTTCTCGCCCGAGCCTGCCCGCGCCTCTCCGGCCCTCAGGTCATGAAGCGGCCCTGAATCGTCCCGGAGTTCGTTCAGGAGTTCGTTCGGGAGTTTGTTCGGGGTTTTGTTCAGGAGTTCGCCTGCCGCCCGCCTGTGATGAACTCGAGCTCGCGGCGCGATAGCGGGTCGAGCTCGTGACCCCAGAGCGCCACACTTCTCCGCGCTCGGCCAGCCGGCGCAGAGACCCCTGGAGCTTCCACCGTGGTCCACCCACGCGGGCCCGGAGGTAGCTGGCCGAGACCGGCCGCCCCTCCGCACGGAGGACCACCTGCAATACCCGCTCGTCGAAGGCCTCACCCTGGAGGCCCTTGGCCTGCGTCAGGCCGACATGGTCGATCGGGGGGCCGCCGTCGCTCGGGACCAGGATCGAGCTGCGACCCTCGAGCAACTCTCTGACGGTGATGGTCCGCAGGGTCTGGCCGTAGCGGCCGTCGAAGCAGCGCATCAGCTTGTCGAGGGTGAGTTCGGGACGCGCGCGCAAGACCGCCACGAGGGCGCGTCTCTCTGCGGCGTTGAGGAGCGTTTCAAAGTCCGGTCTGACGTGTGTCATCGAGGTGGGCACCGCCGGGGCGGGCCTGTCCTTCCGGTTGGAGATCGTCGTCGAATGCGATGTACTGATCCCAGCTGGCCGACGAAATTTGTAGGGTGGACCGTGTGCGGGCCGACGCCAGAGGATGGACTCGACTCGCCCTCTCCCCACAATAGAACTCCCCACATTCGCCCGAGCCTCGCTGCATTCCCGCCGAGTGCGACGCTGCCTTCGACCGACAGTGTGGCCCGTCTACAGGCCATACGATCGATCTTGTGTTCCGTCGTGTTCACGGGAATGCTGCCGATCTCGAGTGCCTGTGTGGCCCGTCTACCGGCCACCGAAACGCCCTTATTTCCCCTGGCCCTCCCCGATCCCTCGGGTGCCCGGATGGCGCTCGCCCTATGGTCGACCCCGAAGCGCCTATGCACCCTCGACGGAACAGCGCGGCTTTGTCTTGCGCCGCGGAGAGACCGGCCGGTTCCGGGGCGAACGGTGGCCGCCCCCGGGTCGCCGCGTGCTGACCCTGGGTCGCCGCGTTCTGACCCTGGGTCGCCACGTGCTGACCCTGGGTCGCCGGCTCGCTGACCCTGGGTCACCCCTCTCGAACCGAGGGTCGCCGCGCTGACCCGGGGTCACCCCTCTCGAACGGAGGGTCGCCGCGCTCTGGCGGACCCCCGCGTGCTGACCCTGGGTCGCCGCGCTGACCCGGGGTGCGCAGGCGGAGCTCGCCATCCTGGCCCGAGGTCGGGCCAGGGCCCAGGCTGCCCTGAGTCGCGCGCTGCGAGGGGACGACCCCGAGAGCTGCACACGCTGGATCCTGGCGGTGCAGACCCTCGAGCTCAGCATCCGGGCGTGGCCGAGTCGCGGACCTGCAACCCCGCCCGATCTGCCGGCGCTCGGGCGCTGCCGGGCCGACCCCTGACGGGCTTCCGATCAGTTGTCTTCGGCGCGGACCAGCTCGTCGACGTCGCCGACGATCTCACGCAAGACGGCGCAACCGACCTCGGTGACCGGAGCCTGAGCGTGCGCGCCCGCGCCCGACTCGACCATGTGTTCGATCAACGCGACGACCTGGCGGCGCATGCTCTCGCGCCCAGCCTTGAACGCGATCCGGGCGACCTCTTCGTCGTAGGCGTCGAAGGTATAAGGGGTCTGCTCATGCGAGGCCTCGAGTGCCTCCCAAAATTCGGTGAAGTCCTGCCAGGTCAACAATTGGATGCAGTCTGCACTCGAACTCATGGTCACCTTTGGTCAGCGGGGGCTGAAGCGAGACACGGAACAACTCCGCGCCAAACGGCCTGTCTCGGGACACGTGCTCCAATCCGAGCAAAAGGCCCAGTTCGCACAGCGCGAAACAGCGCTCGGGTCGGGATCAAGCTACCACGGTCCAAGAATGGGACGAGCGCGCGAGTACCGGCTCCGTGTCCCCCTATCTTATGTTGGGGCGAATTCATCGGCTCAGACCCGCCCCTCCTACCTTCGCCTGCGCGCGCTCCCAAACTGCGCCCCGTGCACTGGTTGTGTACGCCGCCAGACCCACACGACGAAGCCCGTAGGTGCGCGGCTGGAACACCCCTTCCCGCGGCAGACGCACCCTCCCAGAGGGCAGGCCAGCGTGCGCGATGCCGCGCTTGGCCGTCGATCACAGCCCCATTTGTTTGGCGATGATGACCTTCATGATCTCGCTGGTCCCGGCGTAGATCCGCTGAACCCGGGCGTCCATGTAGGCCCGGGCCATGGGGTACTCGAGCATCACACCGTAGCCACCAAAGAGTTGGAGGCACTGATCGGCCACCCGGCCGAGCATCTCGCTCTGCCAGAGCTTGGCCATGGAACACTCTTTGGGCAGGTTCTCACCCTCGTGGTGGCGACGCGTGAGCGCATCGAGGAAGTGGCGACCGACCTCGATCTCAGTGGCACATTCGGCCAGCTTGAACCGGGTATTTTGGAACTTCGAGATCGGCCGGCCAAAGGCCTCGCGCTCCTTCACATAGGTCAGGGTGTCGACGAGGATCTGTTCGGCCGCCGCCTGGCACATGATCGCGATCACGAGCCGCTCCTGGGCGAGCTTTTGCATGAGCATCCCAAAGCCTGCGCCCTCGGCCCCGAGCCGGTTCGCGGTGGGGATCCGGCAGTCCTCGAAGAACAGCTCGGCCGTGTCCTGGGAGTCGAGGCCCATCTTGGCCAGCTTGTTGCCCTTTTTAAACCCGGGTCGGTCGGCCTCGACCACAAACAGAGACACGTCGGTGTGGGGGTCGTCGCTGTTCTCTGTCTTGGCAGCGACCACACACAGATCGCAGAGGATCCCGTTGGAGATGAAGATCTTGGCGCCGTTGAGGATGTAGTCGTCCCCGTCTCGCCTGGCCGAGGTCCGCAGCCCAGCCAGGTCCGAGCCCGCACCCGGCTCGGTCATGGCGATCGCGGTGATGGTCTCGCCGCTGACGCAGCCCGGGAGCCAGCGCTGTTTTTGATCTTCGCTGCCGTAAGTATGGATGTAGGGGACGATCACGTCCGAGTGCAGGGGCGTGGCGAAGCCCGACTCGTAGATTCGGCACAGCTCCTCGACCACGATCACCGAATGCAGAAAATCGCCCCCCGGGCCCCCGTACTCCTCCCCGACCCAGGGGCAGAGCAACCCGGCCTCGCCGGCGCGCCTCCAGGCCTCTCGGTCGACGCTCCCTGCGGCCCGCCAGGCGTCTTGTTTGGGCACCACCTCCCGCTCCAGGAAGGTGCGGACGGTCTGCCTGTAGATGGCGTAGTCTTCGTCAAAGAGCGTGCGCAACATGTCTGACCAGTGTACACGCCGAGCTGCGGCCCCGAACCCGCAGACCCGCTCAGAGGAGCCGTTGGCGCACTGTCGAGCCCCCTCTCCCTCGCTCTGCGCGGAGCATTTTTTGCCCGTCCCCGGGACCTTGGATCTGTGGACCCTGGATCTATTTCGGGTCGAGACACCTGCCGACCGAGCCCTGCTCACGGCGGACGAGCTGGCCAAGTCCGAGCGCATCATCATCCCCCGAAAGGCGCGCCAATCTCTGCGCGCCCGGGCCGAGCTCCGACGGATCTTGGGCCTATATCTGGGGCGTGCCCCAGGCCGGCTCGAGTTCGTTTATGGGCAGCACGGCAAGCCCGACCTCGGGCCTGGCCAACACTCTCCCTCGGCGCAGATCTTGAGCTTCAACCTGTCTCACTCCGAGGCCGCCGGCCTGGTCGCGGTGACCCTCGACACCCGCCGGGTCGAGCTCGGGGTCGACGTCGAGCAGACCCGCGACTCCAGGGAGTTCGAGGGCATCGCCCGCTCGTTCTTCGCACCCGACGAGCTCGCCGCGCTCTTGGCCATGCCCCCCGACGAGCGCCCCGCGGGCTTTTACCGGGCCTGGACCCGAAAAGAGGCCTACCTCAAGGCGCTCGGGACGGGGCTGAGTTTCCCGTCGACCGGGTTCTCGATCAGCTACGCCCGGGGCCTGCCCTCCCGGGTCCTCCGCACCACCCGAGAGGGCGACGACCCGGGGCGCTGGCAGATGATCGATGTCCCGGTTCCAGCCGGCTTCGCGGGGGCCGTGTGCTGGGACGGAGACGCTCGGCCCATGCGCGGGTTTTGGGGTCCGACCAGCGCGCCCTTGTGACAGCCGTCTCTCAACTCAGGGGCCCGGCGAGCGCCGCCTCGACCACCCGGTGCTCGGCCTGCCGGGCCGACTCGAACTCGACGGCGCCCATACGCGAGATTTGGGTCACCGAGGGCGAGGCGTTGACCTCCAAGACCACGGCTCGAGTGGGGTCCATGGACAGCGGGTCGCAGCCCGCCGGGACCCGAAAATCGACGCCCGCGTGGCGCAGACCGATCAGCCGAGCCACGTGTGCGGCGTGGGAGACCCAGGCGGTCGGGAGCTGGGTGTGGACCTCCGCGGTGCAGCAGCGGTTGAGATTGAGGATGCTCGCGGCGAACTCGAGGGCCAGGCCCGCGGGCGCGACCGTGTCCTCGTCGAGGCCGGCCGCATCCAGGGTCTGGCGCCACAGGGGATCGCGGCCGAGCTTGGCCATGAACGCGGGGATCCGGGCCCGGGCCTCGACGGCCGCCAACAGCTCCCGCACGCTCGAGTGACCGTCGCCCACAAGCGAGAAGGGGCGGCGCAGGTAGGCCACCAAGAGCTCGCCGTCGAGCACGTCCACACGCAGGTCGAGGCCGGGCACGAGCTCCTGGACCAGGGCCAGCGTGTCCATGGTCCACGCCCCCTCCACGGCCTCGCGCAGGGTCTCCGCCCGGTCCACCACCTGGACGAAGCGGCCCTGAGAACCCCGGTTGGGCTTGACCACCACCGGGTAGCCACGGCCGGCCACGAAGCGCTCGGCCGACTCGATGCCGCGCTGACTGGCGAAGCGATCGGGCTGTCCCGGCTGGCCCAGAAATGCGTCGAGGCGCAGGCATCGGGTCCCCGCCGGGACCCGGATGCCCGCGTCTGCGAGCACGGTCGCGCTGTGGTGTTTGTCCGAAGCCAGGCGCGAGGCCGAGGCGCTGTTGACCGCCGCGAGCGGCCCAGTCATGACATGGCGGCGCTCACCCTTGGTCAGCAGCCACAGCCAGCCGGTCTCCGGGTCGAGGCAGCGGGCCTCCCACCCGAGCTTGGCCACGGCCTCCAGACGCATACTCAGGGTTCCTGGAGGCTGCGCGGGCGCGGTCTTCGAGCTCACGGCGGGAGTCTGCCGCAATTTGCCCCGTCTGGCAGCCCGCGACCCCCCTCCCTTCAAACGGATCGCCCCGCAAGCGATGATTCCTTGCGCTCCATGCCAGTTCTCCTATAGACGCGAACAGATGTTTCTCGGCTCGGACGCAAAGGATGGGTTTCACCCGTTCTCGAAGTACGCGCGCTTCGACGCCGAAGAAGTATTGGACAAGCTCCCGGACGGCCATCAGATCCGCGCCATGTTCGCGCACATGATCCGCGACGCGTACCGCAACGCCGATCTCGAGGCGCCCCCGGTCCCGCCGGTCCCCTTCGCGATGTTCGATCGCCGCGCCTACCTCCTGCTCCAGCTCGAGGCAGCCGCGGCCATCTACCCCGGGGTGAGCACGGGCACCGCCTTGTTCGAGCTCGGCCGCCGGGTCTACCCCGAGTTTTCGAAGACCATGATCGGGAGGGCGATCTTTGCGCTCGCCGGTCGAAGCTTCACCCGGATCGCCGACGCCTCGCCCCGCGCCTACGAGGCCTCGGTCTCGCGTGGGGAGGCCATCGTCCGCCGTCGACGGCCCGGCTTTGTGCACATCGAGATGCGCGACGTGTGGGACTTCGCGCCCTTCGCCTGCGGGATCTGGCAGGGCGCCATGGACGTCTGCAACGTGCACCCGACTCAGTTCGAGGTTTGGACGCCGAGCCCGGATCGACTCGAGCTCAAGTTCACCTGGGAACCAGACTGACCTTGCCTGGTCAGGTCTGATCCCGCGAACTCGGGGTCCTCTCCTGTGTCGACAGGCGACCGGGCTGGCGATACGGTGAGCGCCACCGCCCGTTCGCACCGGATCCTCCCCGTGTCCACGACATCGCAGCGCAGCGCACCGCACCGCCCTCGAGTCGGCGCTGCGGCCAAGCGCGCCCGAGCCCAGGTCGGCGCCCTGCTCGGGGCGGCGCTGCTCGATCACCCCTGGCTGCGGCGTCTGGAGGGCATCAGCTTCCTGGGCACCCTCGACACCCACCCGGGCAGCCGTCGGGCCTCCAACCGCTTCGAGCATTCCATGGGTGTGGCCGGGCTCGCCGCCCAGGCGGCGGAGGCCCTCGAGCTCGAACATGCCCAGGCGCGCACCTTCGTGGCTGCCTGCCTGCTGCACGACGTCGGCCACTATCCCCTCTCCCACGCGGCCGAGCGCGCCTTCGCCGAGCGCCTCGGGGCCGACCACCACCAGGTCGGGCGGTGGATCATCCTCGGCGAGGGGCCGGTGGACCCCGGCCGCTCCCTGTGTCCCCTGCTCGAGCGCATCGGCATCGACCCGGCCCAGGTCTGGGCGATCATCGATCGCAGCGCCGGACTGTCCCCCGCGCTCGCGCCCCTGGCCGAGCTGCTCCGGGCGCCCATCAACCTCGACACCCTCGAGGGCATCGACCGGGTGGCTCGAGACTTTCGGATCCCGCGGCGGCCCCTCCCGCCCCGCATCTTTACCTGGGTCGAGGGCGAACTCGGGATCAGCCGCGAGGCGCTCCCGGCCGTCGACCGGTTTTGGCGGCTCAAGCACCGGGTCTACGATCGGGTCATCAACCTGCCCAGCAATATTTTGGCGGAGGCCCGCCTGAGTGAGCTGGTCGCCGCCCACATCGACGAGGGGGTGCTCCCGAATCTGCGCGAGTTCGACGACCAGGCCCTGCGCAGGCGGGTGGGCGAGGCCGCCTTTTGTGCGGCCCAACTGCGCAGTCGAGACGACCAGGACTATGCCCTGTGGCTGTCGGAGGACTACGGAGAGGTCGTCGCGCGCAGCGAGTCTCAGGCCCGCAGGGATCCCCTCGACGGCCCCAGCCCAGACACCCCCCGCCCGCTCATGGTCCGGGTTCGCAAGCGCTACTACGTCGACCGGAGCGTGGAGGCGAGCGGGGCCGGGCTGCCCCTGCACCTGTGGTCGACCCGCTACCGCCACGAGAAGCGCCGCGCGTGGCTGGTACCCCGGCCCCGCGATCAGCTCGACCTGCCCCTGCCCGCTCCCCTTCCGCGCCCACCCGGGAGCACCGACGACACCCACGACACCCACGAGCATGGGGAGCTCCCGTTCGCGGGCCCCCGCTCGGAGGCGCCGGAGATCTGAGATCGGAATCCATGGCTACCACCACACACAGGGATCCCGGGACCCCCAGCCCGCTCCAGAACATCGGGGCCCCGCCCTCCTACGCGGCCGTATTGCCGGGCTTGGGGCTGCACCCCGATGAGGTCCCGGCCTTGCTCGCGGCCGAGGCCTTCTCCCTCGCCCGGATCGACACCGCCCGTCTCTGCCTCGGCGCGCTCGACCAGACCCACGCCTCGACCACGGCCGTGTTCGCCCTCGGCTCGCTCGGCAGGCTCGAGGCCTCGGCCCAGTCCGACCTCGATCTCGCGTTTCTCTATGACGGCGGCCACTTGTCTCCGGCGGCCGCCGAGGCCCGGCGCGACCGCGTGATCGCGGCCCTGCGCCCCGAGTTCGATATCCCGGAGAAGACCTTCGACCGGGCCATCGACCTGCGCACCATCACCCGCAACATCGGGGGCCGCAGCGACACCAACCAAGCCCTCACCTACCGGGCCCTGCTGCTCACCGAGGGCGCCGAGCTCAGCGGCGCGGCCCGGAGCATGAAAACTGCGGTCTTTCACGCCTACGCCAGCGGCATCATCACCCGAGGCCGCTTTCTGACCTCCCTGGGCAACGATCTGCACCGCTACTACCGGACCTTGTGCATGGACTACCGGCACAAGGTCGAGGAGCTCGACAAGGGCTGGGCCCTGCGTGTGCTCAAGCTCCGACACAGCCGCAAGCTTTGGCACCTCGCCAACATCGCCCTCCAATGTTGGGCCGTCGACGCGATCCCCGACGACGCCACGCGCGACGACGCCTTGGCCGAGCACAGCCGCTGGCCCTCCCTGCTGCGCCTCGACCTCGCCCTCGCGCACTTTGGGGCGGCCGAGCTCGGCCGCGAGGCGTTCCTGTGTCTGGAGGTGTTCCTCGCCGCTCTGGCCTCGGCCGACC
>Ga0256845_1000459_pt1 | contig 38639 bp, 32 predicted proteins | sample RiftiametaG_FD_189101 | JGI IMG/M metagenome (GOLD analysis project Ga0256845, IMG submission 189101) | Tube worm associated microbial communities from hydrothermal vent at the East Pacific Rise, Pacific Ocean - Riftia | ecosystem: Host-associated > Annelida > Integument > Unclassified ...
TAGCGATATATATATTTTCAAAGTTAATCTTTCACCACATTGTCATATATTACTGCCGCACCGACACTGCCCTACTGACAACATAACCGATAGCGATATATATATTTTCAAAGTTAATCTTTCACCACATTGTCATATATTACTGCCGCACCGACACTGACCTACTGACAACATAACCGATAGCGATATATATATTTTCAAAGTTAATGTTTCACCACATTGTCATATATTACTGCCGCACCGACACCACTGACCGTATAACTGACATTATTATTTTGGTATAACAAAAATAAAGTGTTATTACCTTGACGATGACATCAAAAAAGAATACATTTATAGTATCCTTCCGGTATTTACGATAGTATCGTACATTACAAGTACATCTTGGACTGTCCGCATAATCAGGATAGGGTACAGTTGTTTCGTCCGCTATTGTTTTATTTGGTTTTACACAGAGTAATGCCGATAATAATTATAACAATAGCTCATCATGTCTGGAGATTACATGAAAATACTTCTTATCTCTCCTATTGCAAAAGGAGAAAAACGTCAGGTAAATCTGCATATACCGCAGCTTTCATTGGCAATACTTGCCGGATTAACACCACCACATCATGAAGTTGAAATTATTGAAGAAGCATGGAAAAAAATAGATTTCAATAAATCATATGATTTAGTCGGTATAACCGCAATGACGGCAACCGCCCCGCGTGCCTATGATATTTCGTTTAAGTTCCGCGAAAATGGAATAAAAACCGTTATCGGCGGTATTCATGCAACAACTATTCCCGATGAAGCCACGCGGTATGCTGATGCTGTTGTTGTCGGTGAAGCGGAAAACATTTGGCATACGGTTCTTGATGACGCCGAACATAATCGCCTTCAGAAAATATATTACGGTACGAGAGCAGATCTATCCGAATATCCGACCCCGCGCCGTGATTTGATTAATGATAAATCTCTCATCAAAGTTGCACCAATTGAAACAACTCGCGGTTGTCAATGGGGATGTGATTTTTGTACGGTAACAAAATTTTTCGGGCGCAAACCCCGTTACCGTCCAATTGAAGATGTTATTCGTTCAATTGATCATATTGATAATAAAAATCTTGTCATGCTTGATGACAATATCGTCGGAAACCGTATTTATGCAAAAAAGCTTTTTAAAGAATTAAAACCGCTTAACCGTATATGGGGCGGACAGGCAACCATTAATATTGTCAATGATGCCGAACTGCTGCACCTTGCATATGAATCAGGATGCCGCTGTTTATTAGTTGGTCTTGAATCCGTTTCTGATGCCGGGACCAATACACTGAAAAAACAGTTGAAAAGTAAAAAAGAAAATCAAGTTGCAGTAAAACTGATGCAGGATGCCGGTATCTTAATGGTCGGATGTGTTATTTTCGGTTTTGATCATGACCAGCCGTCAATTTTTGAAGAAACGGTTGAATTTCTTATTGAATCACGCGTTGCGATGGCTCAGTTCACCATACTGACGCCGTATCCGGGAACAAAAATATTTGATGACCTGCGGCGAGAAAATAGAATCCTTACCTACGATTGGTCAAAATATGATAATAAAAAAGTTCTGATAAAACCCAAAAACATGAGTGCCGAAAAACTTATTGAAGGATACTATTGGGCAAAAAAAACATTTTATAAACTTTCATCAATACGGCTGCGGTCAAAATTAAATAAAACAAACCCATTCTTATCATTCTTATACTGGGCGATGAATATGGGATATCGTAAGCAGGCAATGCATGATTATAAAATGGGAATGAAAGCGTTTAAATCAAACCAAAAACGATTATTTGAAGGAATGCAGCACAGTCATAAACTTAATTATTATGATGTTTAATAGTATCTCTTGTAAGTAGCAGTATATATTGTTCGATTACAGCTGAAATTAAAAATCACCGTTGGAAAATGATAATAAATATTCATTTGTTGCCGTATATCAATCCAATATACATACAATAATGATTTAAAATATCAGTGCATTATTATACATATACCATTTATTCCAATGGAAACGACATCTCACCGATTATACAATACCATCAACAAATCCTGCTCATACCCATACCGGCATTCATCCTTCTGTTATAATTCTATAATTCGCTACCCGGCATACCTTCACGCATATCAAAATATTGTTCCCAAAGCATTGTTTTTCCCGAAGGGCTGAACAATTCAACTTTATACTCACCCGGATCAGTTATTTTCGTAAAATACCGTGCACGAAACGGCTGTTCGGGACAGTCCTTGAATTGAATGGATGAATGACGTACGGCGATAAACTCTCCGTTCTGTTTTTTACTCCATTGCAGTATGGGAGAGCACTTCATATCGGATGTATATTTGACATACAGCCATAATGCATTATCAATAAGTTCATCACAGTAAAAATGTGTGCCCGGATTATCCAGTGCATAATTATTTTCTTTATCAATTGCACGTGCTAATACCGCATTAATAATATGTATATTCGGTTCAGGACTGTCATAAGCTGCTGCATTCTCAGTAGGCGATGTAATGGCAATATAGTCTTTTTTTGTAAAATCATCACTCCAAACCGGAAATACTTTTGTCCATACAATTGAACTGCCATCCGGTGCAATGATATCAATACGCCATAGACCTGATGATACGGTTTTATAGGCATAGGTGCGATAGTCTTTTCCCGGGACATTCAGTGAAAATGTATGCACTTCCTGCCATAGACTTTCGCGTCCGATCTGCTCTCTCCATTTATTCCAACGGATAATCAATTTCCCGGGAGCTTGTTCTCCGTTTACATGTATATATAAATATACTTTGACGGCATTCGTCGCAGTAAATTCATCAGTAATGCCAATCGGCGTATGCTGCTGAACATTCTCGCATAATGCGACTTTTTCAAAACTGAACGAAAAGCCTTCCGGTGATACAACGTCAGGAATATGCAGTACTTCGTTTAATGATTGTGTATTATCGGACTGATGGGCATTCTGTCCGCATCCGAATAATACAATACTAATTGCAATAATGGTGATGAGTATTCCTTTTTTCATTTTTATACGTCCTTATAATAAAGTTTAGATTGTGATTCTATCGAATAATATGATATTCAGTCGGCAGACCAGCTGCATGATACAGGTGCAAAACAGTATCATACACTGCGGAAAACCGATACTGTACTTTACGCTGTGAGAGTTTGTCAACAGGTACAATACATTCATATACTGCACCGGCGGAATAGTCCCCTTCAACATAGGTCATCGGATACTTCTCATCTTTTCTGATTTCATTATTCCCGTCAGTATCAATCCAGACTTCAATAGATGTTGGCGGCATAGTGTTAATACTATTAATAATTTTAACCTCGAATCGTAATGTATTGTCTTTTTCAATATATCCCCGATTGCCGTTATATCCGGGTCGGGAAGACCACATTAATGACATTCCCGGTTCAGTGTTTTCAAAAAACACCATTTTATTATTTGATGTTACCGAAACAACAATATCCAAATCACCATCCGTATCCATATCAGCTAGTTTTACTTGCTGCATCCCGGGGAATTCCTTAATGATATGATGTATACTCCAGGCAAACGGATATTTCGGATTAGTATGCTCCAGCCATGATATTGTTTCATTTCCGATACCCGCACAAATAATATCCGTATCACCGTCATTATCAATATCACCAAATGCAAGCGAAACAATTCCTATTATTCCGCGCGCAATATTCCAATGCCCCCACCATTTTCCTTCCCCGTCATAATTCGCATAACAGTCAATCATACCCGTATGATATGACCCGACGACTATGTCCGTATCCATATCACCCTCAAGATCACCAACAGCTATTACCGTCGGTCGATCAAATTCTTTATCAACATCAAACTGTACCCATTCTTGCTGTGCTTTCATCTCATCATTCCACCAACTGACATCTTTCACGCGAAAAGCCGTTGCAATAGGATCATTGATTCCATCATTATTTATATTGCCACATGCAAGAAGGTTTACCCCTTCATGATTGTCTTCTATTCTTTTTTTATCCCAAAGTGTCCCTTTACCATCGCGGTTAAAGGAAATATAAATACTGTCTATTTTATATAAACAACTGATAATGTCGATATCGCCATCATTATCAATATCTGAAGGGTATATTGCAGTAACTTCAAAAACATTGGGATCGATATAATGCTGACGCCATTCAGTGTCATACTTTCCCTGATTCTCCCACCATACAATATCATCCTGTGTTGCTGCACCAATAATGTCAATATCACCATCATTATCAACATCACGCCCAAAAACCTGCAATCCCCCGCTGAAATGTTTTTTAATAATACATTTATGCCACACGCGCCCTGTCTTTTCTGTATTCAACCATACTGCAACTTCTCCCGTCTTTCCTGAAACGGAAATAATATCATATGCCCCGTTATTATCAACATCCGCTATATCAAAATGATCAACCGGTGCATAGCCATCCATGATAGTAATCTCGTTCCATGTTCCATAATAAAGTAATTGCGCGGCTGCTATACCAAGAACGGAAGGGATTAGTATAAGGAAAAATAGTATTTTAGATCTTATTTTTCTCACAATATGTCTTCATTTCCTTTACTATTAGACTTCCATAATCACTATTATTGTTCAATTCGTCAACGATAATATTACACGGCATATAAGCGTTTTATATTACTATCATATATAATCAGATTTCCTGCGAGTGGTGTTGCATTTTCCCTTTACCGATATACGTCCTGTTATAAGGAGCATGCGAAATGAAAATTTATTATTGAACGTTGTATACTGTTTTTATAATACACTGATCATGCTGAAATATAAAAAGAGGCTGTGCTCTGAAGAATTAAAAGTATTCTTCCCCGGCAATAATTTTTACCATATAACCGTTCTGAAATAATACTTTTTATATATCGTGTATAGATACAATACAAATGCAGACCCATCGATTAATACAGCATTCATTCCCTGCCAATACAGCAAAATAATTAAACACTATTGCACCATGAATACTCATTATCACCATATATGCACTATATATACGTATTGTACTTGTCTCGTTTATATAATATGCTGCGATCTTAATCCTTCAATGCTTTTGTAATCGCCGCACGAATTCTGTCTCCGTCAAACGGTTTCACAACAAAATCTTTTACTCCCATCCTAATAGCACGTGAGAGTAAATGTTCCTGTCCGAGAGCGGTTACCATAACAATACGCGCATCCGGATCTTTTGATAATATTTCTTCAGCAGCATCAATGCCGTTTTTTTCTTCCATAGTAATATCCATCGTTACTATATCAGGCTTTACTTTTTGATATTGTTCTACTGCTTCTCTGCCGTTTTTTGCTTCCCCGACAATTTCATGCCCATCGGGCAGCAATTCCTTTTTAACAATAGTGCGCATAAGCAATGCATCATCAACTATTAATATTCGTGCCATACATAACCTCCTACGATTACTACTCGTCCATTTTTAAAGCGACATTGATCTCTAATGTCCCGAACGGTGAATACATGTTTATGCCAAGTGTTTGCTGTTTTAACAACTGCATTTGAAATGCATCTCCCGTAATCAATGATGGCGTAGTAATTTCCATTTCACAATTTTGTTTTGCCAGCATCATGGTTGCATTACCAGTAATCATATTTGCGACTTCGCCAAGTGTGTCTTCAAAATGAATACCAATTTCATTTGGCGGGATATCCGGATTCAATGTTTCAACGATTTTATTTGCCATTTCCGTTTTCATACTATACACAACCTGACCTTTCATAGAGCCCGTTACCCCGATAATCAGTGCAACATCATACTCCGGCGATGGACATGGCTTCACTGTTAAATGACCACGCCGTAAATCACAACTCATGAAATCTTTAAACACTTTACTTGCTGCTTTTAAAAACGGATTTATATAATCCGCTGATATTAAAGCCATATCTTTCACCTCATCTTAAAAGTAATTCTCTTCTTTGCTCAATTGCCGGAACAATACTCTCAAGCGGCAGTACTTTTGAAATACTCCCCTCCTCAATAGCAGTTCGATTCATACCAAACACAACTGACGTTTCTTCATCCTGAGCAATAGTATAACATCCGTTCGCATGTAATTCACGTATGCCACGTGCGCCGTCATGTCCCATGCCGGTCATAATAATACCAACAAGCGAACCGGTAAAATTGCGTACTGCTGACATCATAAGAACATCTGCACTTGGTGCATGTCCCGATACTTTTTTACCTTCCCATACACGAATATACGGCATGCCATCCTTCATCTTAACTGCCATCTGCTGCTGTCCCGGAGCAATATATACATGCCCGGATACGATCGGATCGCCGTCAGCCGCTTCTTTAACCGATAATGCCGATACCTCGTTCATTCGTTCACTGAAAGCAGCGGTAAACCCTTTCGGCATATGCTGCACAATGCATATACCGGCAGGAAAATCCGATCGAATCGCCATGAGCATTGTTTTTAATGCTGAAGGACCACCCGTTGAGATACCAATAACAACCAAAGATCGTGCCGGCTTGCCGGTATGTGCCGGTAGTACTATCGGGGGCTTTTTATATATCGGCTGTGTGAATGTTTTCCGTAACTTAACTTTTGCAGAATATGCTAAACGAATCTTTGTTTTTAATGTTTCAGCAAACTCTTTTGACTTCACGTCATCCGCATTCGTCGGTTTCGGAATAAAATCAACTGCGCCGGCATCAAGCGCTTTGAATGTCAATTCCGCACCACGCTGCGTATAGGCACTTAACATAACAATGGGAATCGGCTGTTGTTCAAGAATTTTTTTTACTGCCGTTAATCCATCCATTTCAGGCATTTCAAAATCCATAGTAATAACATCAGCCCGATATTTTGTCAACCGTTCAACTGCTTCTCTACCGTTTCGCACTCGTCCGATAATTTCAATGTCATCTGCACTGCTGATAATATCAGAAACAACTTTACGTGCAACCGCAGAATCATCAACGACAAGAAGACGTATTTTATCGTTCATCAGAGTGCCTTTTTCATTAGTGAGATGCGACATTCCCCGACACCAATATCAAACTCAACTTTACGCCCTGAGGTTCCTCCTATATCTTTCTTGACAATTGGTATTCCAATCTTTCGAAGTTCTTCAATAACGACATGAGTATTCCTGCTGCCGATAGCGCCGATACCATTTGACCTTCCTGATAAAAATGCAAACATCGATGCCCCACCGGTAACAATCGCTTTCATGCGTTTTAATTGAGCACCGTATTTTTCAAGTTCCTGAGTAAGTCGTGGTACAACTGTTGAAGCAAATCGACTCCAGGTTGTTTTTCCCAATACCGGTTCGGGAAGCATAATATGCGCCATACCGCCAACCGGTATCGTGGTATCATATACGATAAGACCGACGCATGAACCGAGAATAGTTCGCATCACCCCTTCACCGGTTATTATTTCAGCTTCACCAATCCCTACATAATGTCTTCCGTTTTTCTCCATACTATGCTGCCCTGTCTTTACATCATCGCATTTTACAACTTCATTGTTTGCGTTATTTTAATTAGTCGCTGCAACGATTCCGTATTCGGGATAACATAGAAATTACCTTTGAATGTGCCATGTTCCTGCATAAAATCAGCATTTAGGACAAGAACGTTATCAGTATACATACTGTGATATGCTATCAGAGAATCCAATATAGCGGCAGACATATCCATAGAAAACAGCGGAACCGTCGGCATAATAGTTAGGTTTGTTTTCTCCGCAAGTGAGTTTAAAAAGGTTGTTGCAACGATATTCGTGATTTCCGTAAGCGCTGATAGATTTTCTTCAGTCAATTCCGTATTCGTTCCGGGCGGCTGCTGTTTAATTAAATCAATCAGATAAAATGCATCGCGCTCATGCAGTAAAAAAACAGCATCACCAATAATATCACCTTCAAGTTTTACCATAACCGCAGCAATAACTTCTTCCTCACCGCCGACCTCTTCCATTAAATCAGTAACCTTAATCATTTTTGTATCGGGAATAGAAAGACGAATAGTACTGCTCAGCAATTGTGATAATGACATAGCACAATTCGTCATGGCAATTGTACCCAACGAAGCAATTTTTGCCAATTGCTCATCAGTAATTTTCAGCGATGCTGATGATGATTTTTCAGTAGTATTTTGTTCTGTCTGCGGTACCGGTTTTTGTCGTGCTGCAGTGTCAATCGAATCGGGGGGTGTATCATTTTCAAGCGCATCCGCACTTTCACTTTTTCCTAATGAAGCAGTATCTGTATTGTCAGGCACAACAGCATCAGCATTATTTCCTGATTCCATTTCAACATAGTGCTGAGCCTCTTCAAGTTTTCCTTCTGCGGCATGAACAACCGCAATCGCACCAGCGTCGGGTATATCGGATACCTGTATTGTACCGGTTTTCTTTTTTGATTTTGTATGAGAAATAATTGATGTCGGATCAATAATAAGCGCAACACGCCCATCACCAAGAATTGCAGCACCTGAAAGTCCGCGAATCGTTCGATAATGCTGATCAAGTGACTTAATAACCACTTCTTCTATTTTTAATAACCGATCAACAACTATTCCTAATTTATGATTCCCAATACTGATAACAATAATTGAGAGTATTGTTTTATTCGTATCCCGCTCTTTAATAAATTCAAAATATTCATCAAGTCGTATAACAGGAACCACTTCATCCCGATAGTATAACACTTCTCGCCCTTCAATTGAATCCAATTCTGTATAATTGATCTTGATTGATTCATTGATTGAGGCAAGAGGAATAGCATATATATCTCCGGCAACTTCGGTCAGCATTGTTGATATAATTGCCATCGTCAGCGGCAGACGAATAGCAAATCGTGTCCCGGCATTGGGCTTGCTTTCAATTTCTATTAATCCGTTCAAATGAGCTATTCTGGTCCGAACAAAATCCATCCCAACGCCACGCCCGGATATCCCGGTTATATTTTTTGCTGTTGAAAAACCGGGAATAAAAATAAACTCATATATTTCCTGTTCGGTTAAGTTTTGCACTTCACCGGGATCCACTAACCCTTTCGATACCGCACGTTGTATTATCGCTTTTTGGTCAAGCCCGCGTCCGTCATCAATAACTTCGACAATAATGTGATTGCCTTCCTGATAGGCATTAAGCGTAATATTGCCTGTTTCGGATTTCCCTTGCTGTCTTCGTTCTTCCGAACTTTCAAGTCCATGATCAATTGAATTTTTGACCATATGAATCAGTGGTTCCGATAAATTATCAATAACTTTTTTATCAAGTTCTGTATCCTGACCGCGAATATGAAGTTTTATATCTTTATTCATTTCATGTGATATGTCGCGGACGATACGCGGAAATCGATTAAAGACCTGACTAATCGGTATCATACGGGTTTTCATAACAGCATTCTGTAATTCATTGGCAAGACGATTGACACTTTCAATACGTGAACCAAGTTCAGTTACAAACGGCATAGTGCCATGCTCATTTTGAATTTTTTCCCGCAATACACCGAACCCGGCATTGGTGATAACCAATTCACCGACAAGATTCATCAGCATATCAAGTTTATTAATATTAACCCGAATGGTTTCAGATTCAATACCATGATAACGCTCGGTAATATTTTTCTTTGCTGTTTTATTTTTTTGTGCGCCTGTCTTTGTATCCCGTTCATGAACGGCGGGATGCACGGTATTTTCAATATTAATTTTATGTATTTCGATTTTTGTAACTGAACTAATATCAGCTTTATTATATATTTCCTTCTCTTCTTTGTCGGTAACAATCAATGCGGTAATTGATTCGCCGAAATCATCATTTTTTAAATCGCTCACCGCCGGAAAGGTTGTAATAACTTCAGCAATCCCCGATAAACTATTAATAACCAACTCAGCACGCATCCAGCGAATTTGCGCCGTCGGGTCAATAAATACGACTATCTCATATGCTGTTTTTCCCAATTGCTGCTCTGCCGCTATATGCTGTTTATCCGAATCGCTTATCATTAATGAATGAACAGGCGGCGTCTCAGCACTGCTGTCTTGGGCAATGACGGCATCAAGCTGACGAACAACCATAGTAAAATCAAGTATTGGTTTTTTTCCCTGCTCAATACTATCAATGACTTCAGTAATAATGTCAAAGGTGGTGAATAAAATATCAATAATATGTTCAGAAAGATTAATCTTATTATTGCGGATAGCATCAAGCACATCTTCCATGGTATGTGCAAGATCACTCAACTTCTGCAAACCGACAAATGCTGCTCCGCTTTTTAAAGTATGAGCAACACGAAAAACATTATTGAGCACATTATCATTTTCCGGGTCATTTTCAAGCTGCAATAAGTTTTCATTAAGCGTCGCAAGCTGTTCACGTGCTTCCAGAATAAAAAGATCCTGATATTCTCCAAGATGAAAATCACTCATATACTACCTTTGTCTTTCGCTCATTTGGAACGGCAACCGGTATGTTATGATTATTTTTGTACGGCATCATCATATTCCTTAACGACACCTTCCAGATTTAACATAACAATTAATCCGTCCTCATGCTTTACGATCCCTTTTAAATAATCACGTGAAATGCCGGACCATACATCCGGCGGCGGTTCAATGCGATGTTCGGGAATACGAATAACCTGCTTCACGACATCAACAATTAAACCATTAAGTTTATTATGCATACCAACAATGACCACCCGGGTTTCATTATCGGCCTTTTTTTCAGCAAGATTAAACCGACGACGCATATTAAATACAGGAATAATGTTACCGCGTAAGTTTATTACACCTGATACATAATCCATTGTATTCGGAAGTTTTGTTATCTCAGGAACTCGTTCGATATGAAAAACTTCATCTATCGGAAGCGCAAACTCTTCCGTATCAATAACAAACCGAACCAGCGAAACCATTGCATTGGTATCAGTATGCCGTTTCGCTGCATCCTTTCGGTTATCTTCAGCCATTACCACACTCCTGCTATTTGTTAAATGATTCAGCCGCCTGTTCAATACTATTAAAACTATCAATAACCTTGTTTAACCGTGTTATTTCAAATAATCGGTGAATGCGATCATTCATATGAACAAGTTTTATATCACCTTTATTTTCACGTACACGTTTAAAGACAGAAACAATAACCCCAAGCCCTGAACTGCACATGAAATTAACATTTTCAAGGTTAATAATAAATTGATAGTTTTCATTATTAACTAATTCAAGCATTACCGCATTAAACTCTTCAACATTTTCGGTAACAATATCTTCACCTAACATCAAAACAGGGATCCCATTAAAATCTGTAATCTTCTTTTCCATTACTATCACCTTTCATGTTTTGTTTTAGCCTGAATTATAGCTTATATTATGCATATTATATCCGTTCTACAATAGTTTTTTAAGTATTTTAATACTTTGTCCGGGTTGATAATCTCTTCTTCATACATAATTCAGTGCCTAATCCTAAAGTACTGTGTATTGTAAAATTGTCCATATACATTTTCATTAAAAATATCCCTCTGCCGTTTGTTTTCAATAATTCGGGTTCACTATGAAACAACGGCTCTTTGTATGCCTCAAGATTGAATCCTTTTCCAAAATCACGTATGTCGATAGTTAATTCATCTTTATGAAACGTTAAAAAAACATGTATCATTTGTCGATCATTTTCCTCATAAGCATGGAGTGCAATATTTGATATTGCATCTTCAAATGCAGCAAAAATATCCCCTATGGCATCATCCGAAACATCCGGATATTCAGCAATAATAATATCCTGCATACGACATCGAATATCCGAAAAACTTGAATTGAAATTCGGGAACCGAAGAACATATTTTCCGGTATCGGTTGTATCAAATACAATATCATCAACGAGCAGCAATGTTACATCATCTGAAAAGGTAACAGAAGAACTGCTGTATTTATTAATAATATAATTAATACAAGCATCACCATGAAGCGCCGTTGTTTCCGCTAATGTATCTTTCAGCATATCAATGGTTACAAACATATTTCGGGTATTATCAATATCAAGCAACCCGTCAGTATAAAAAAGAAGTTTATTATTATTACTGAACGGCAGCTGCTCTTCAGATAATTCGAGATCAAGCCGCGGACCCAAAAACACCCCGCCGGTAAATAGCTCAACACATTGTCCGGTTTTTTTATTATATAACAGCGGCGGTTCATGCCCTGCATTACAATAGGTCAACGTCCCTTTCTTTTGATCAATAATACAATAAAACAGCGTTACCAATGACGGGTTTGAAAGATTTGAATTAATCTGATTATTCACAGTCTGTAATATTTCACGCGGTGATAATGAATATTGCGCCTCACGGCGCAATAGAATTTTTGTTATTGCCATTAAAAAAGCTGCCGGTACGCCCTTACCGGCAACATCACCAATGGCAATACCGAAAATATTGTCGTCAATCGGAATATAATCAAAAAAATCTCCGCCGACCATATGTGCCGGTCTATAGAAATGCGAAAAATTAAGATTATATTCCGTCTCCCCTTTTTTCATTAATAAACTATCCTGAATCGTTTGTGCAAGAAGTATTTCATGTTCAAGTGTTCTGAGTGATTTCTGAAGACTGTTTTTTTCTTCCTGAAGATTAAGAAACCGCGTTGCACGGTTTAACACAATATTAAACTCATCAAGAGAAAACGGCTTTATTAAATAGTCAAACACCCCTAAACGAAGAGCGGACACTGCGGTATTGATCGTCGGATTACCGGTAATAATTATTACAATGATATTTTTATATTCTTTACGCAGGTGCCGCACCAATTCAATACCGGTCATACCCGGCAGCAGCAAATCCGTCATGATAATATCAATGTCATCATTGCCCAGCAGCGGTAGTGTTTCTTCTCCCGAATCCACACCAATACAATCATATCCCTTATATCGTATAAACTCGGTAAGATTTTCTCTGATATCACGTTCATCTTCAACAACAAGGATACGTGCCATTTACTCCTGCAGTCCTTATCTTACATTAATCGGATTATATACTACTCGCATCTATTAGTATTATTAATAATCGTCGTGGTATGGTTTTCCCGCCCGCTGTAAACAACCCTTTATAAACCTTTCATATACAATCAGGTATTCAGGGCTTTTTCAAGCTCTATTTTCCCCTATTGCACTATTAATCATACTTATCTTGTTCACTATTAAAGATAACCGAATACCGGTAAATGTGTAGATAAAACCTGCTGAGAACTATATCAGCAGCAGTAAAGTATCGTATAGAATAAATGATCCCGGATGCACAATATATACCATACCGCTAATAATATATATCAACACCGGCGGCATTATCATACCGCCGGTGTTGATATACTATGAATGTACCATATTTTTATATATACATATTAAACAGCTACTGCAGTACTGTTTTCTGCATGATCGTTCTCATTCTTGGTATTTTCGCTTTGCATTTGTTTTCTGAAATTACTTACTGAAATCTTTGATGCGGTATCCTCAATACTAAAAAATGAAACGATCTCAACCATACGTTGCGCTTGCGCCGTCAATTCTTCAATTGAAGAAAATACAACATCAGCAGCACCGGCAACTTGCTGCGATACTTCATTAACCTTATCAGTTGCTTTACCTATTTCATCAGCCGTTGCTGATTGTTCTTCAGTTGCCGCAGAAATTGACTTTGACATTTCATCAACTCGCCGTATTGCCGTTATTACCTGCTTACTGCCAGATGCTTGCTCATTGGTTGCTGAGGCAACTGCCGCAGTCAGTTTTACTGTCTCCTGCGCCGCTTCCTTCATATTGACACATAAATCTGCGGTCTCTTCGGTCGCTGCCCTCATTTTTTTTATCGCATCCGCAAGCTCTAAAACCATTTTTGCTCCATCTTTAACCCGTTCATTACTGCGTTCAATCAGTTTTTGTATTTCCTTACTTTGCTGTCCCGATTGATCAGCTAATTTCGATACATTATCTGCAACAACAGCAAAACCGCGTCCGGCTTCACCTGCACGGGCAGCCTCAATACTTGCATTCAGCGCTAATAAACTGGTATTATCAGCAATATCACGAATCGTTGAAACAATTTGAGACATTTGTGTACTGCTGTTTTGTATTGCTGACATACTTTTAATCATTTGCTTTGATGCCGTAACTGCATTATCGGCAATACTAATTGTTCGCTTGGATGCATTGAGGGCATTTTCAGCAATATATATCCCCCCTTCTGCTCCCTGCCGCATTACTCCTGCCGTATTGGCAACACTTTGTATAGATACTGCAAGTGTATCCATCGCTGATGATATTTCTCCAACGGCAGCAACTTGTTCTTCCGTGTTTTTTGCAACATGTTCAACACTACTGTTCATTTCTTCAATAGATGAACTTGTCTCTTCAACGGTTGCTGATTGTTCCTGCGCCCCTTCCGAAAGTGTTTGTGCTGTTGATGAAAGCTCTTCGGAAGCTGAAGCAACCTGCTGTGAAGAATTGATGATCGAACCGATAATATCACGGAATCGTTCCGCCATATTATTTAATGCTTGCGACATATCTCCTATTTCATCATTATCCATAACTTCAACGGTATTATTCAAATGCCCTTCAGAAACCCCAACCGCAAAGTTTGTTACGGTTGTAATGGAACTCGTAATCTTTTTTGAAGTGTGCATTCCCAACAATAGACCAACGATAACAATAATAAATGCAAAGAGTATCACAACACGCGCTGCAAGTATTTTATCACTTTCAGCCTGCACTAATGATGACTCTGCAAAACCTCTTACCATGGATAAGAGCGCATCAAGTTTAGTATTAAAAACATTTCCATGTTCAATACCGGACTCAGACAATACCGATGCTTCGTGTATATGACCTGTTCGCAATAATGCAATGACTGCTAATCCGTTTTTCTCAAAACGAGTATGTTCTTGTTCTATTTCAGATAATGCTGCAGCAACTTCTGTAAAACCATTTTTCCCTTTTTTCGTATGTGATCCATTCTGAGCTTTGTCTGCAATTACTTTACCGCTGATTATTGCTTCCTGCAAACGTTTGCCGTGCTGCCGATAATTACTTTCTGCTGTTGATATATAATCATGTTTGGATATATTTTCTTTTTCCGCTGCATGAAATATCCGTTCAAGACTTAACGCTTGTTCTAATTTGTATGTTTCTATTGTTGTAACAATTTCCACTAATGGTAAATACCCCTCTGAAATTTCTTCCATTTTAAAACCGATTTCTTTCAGTTTGAGAAGTCCGAATGCTGCTGTCCCGATAAATATACAGATTAATATAATACTGGTGCCGAGTATTTTTTTCCCGACACTGACATATGCTTCTTTCTTATTTTTCTTATTATTAAAAAAACGGAATGGGTTATTTTTATTGTTCATGTGTTTCTCCTCAGATTCAATTGTTATACTGTCAAATGCCATTACAGCAGTATGACATTTACCCCCCTGACACGCATGATAATTCCATTTCCGGCAATGATATACTTCTATCATTGGTATAGTATTTTTATGATACTCTAACCGGGTTTGAGGAGACGCGCAGCAGCAATCACATACGATTGGAAAATGCATATCAACAATGATGGTGCACGACATCTTTTCATCTGCATACTCATTATCCCTTCTTCTTTAAATATTCTATATATACTATCGTATATTTGCATCACGTATATCACATCGTGCAGCAGTAATTACAGCAGAGTTCATCCGAATACTATTTTTCCTGCTGCAGCACTGTTAAAGAATAAAAATGCTACGTGAATATAAAAACATCGAAAATAAAATCTCCTCATTCCGATATTTTACTTATGAAACATATTGCAACACCTGTACCATTAATAATACTATTTGTTGAAATCTCATAAATGCTATTATAACCAGCAATTAGAATAAATGTAAATGGAATGGTTTTTTATTGATTATCATATCAGTAATTATTGCTATCAAAATGATATGATGTAAATAGAAAAATGTGTCTATGAACCGTTAATTCACGATATAAGAATAAACTGGAACGATTATCATTATGATAAAGTGCTATTCTGTTATATTATTCTCTTTGATCTTTCGATAAAGCGTTGCAATACCAATATTGAGCATTTTTGCGGCAACTTCTTTGTTCCAATTAACTCGACGTAAAACCGAACGAATGTGCTCTAATTCAATCTGCTTGAGTGTTTTAACTTTTTTATCAACAGCAGCGGCTTTTACTATCGGCGGTAAATCCTGAACGGTAATGGTATTATTATCACATACGGTGATTGCATATTCTATTGCATTTTCCAGTTCGCGGATATTTCCGGGCCATGGATATACCGTCATACGCTCAATTGCTTCATGCCGTATTTTTATTTCCCGCTGCTCTTGTGTATGTTTATCAATTAAATGACGTACCAACAACGGGATATCATCAGTTCGCTCACGTAACGGCGGAATATGCAATGATATAACATTCAAACGATAATATAAATCATCACGGAATCGTTTCGCCGCAACTTCTTCATCAAGTCTTTTATTGGTAGCTGCAATAATGGCAACATCAACTTTAATTGATTGATTATCGCCAATACGACGGATTTCATTTTCCTGTAATACCCGTAAGAATTTTACCTGAACATCAGTCGGTATTTCAGCAATCTCGTCAAGAAAAAGCGTTCCGGTATGTGCACTCTCAAAAAGTCCTGCCCGGCTGGCATGAGCGCCGGTAAACGAACCTTTAACATGACCGAAAAATTCAGCTTCCATAAGTTCCCGCGGAATAGCGGCACAATTAATACTGATAAACGGTTTTTCTTTCCGTAAACCATTGAAATGAAGTGCGCGCGCAACTAATTCTTTTCCTGTCCCACTCTCACCCTGAATAACAACATTGACCGGATTATTGATAACCTTATTCATCAGCAGGTATAATTCTTTCATTTTCCTGCTGTTTCCAATGATATTATTAAATTGATAGCGATCGGCAATGACTTTTCGGAAATAATCAACCTTACGACGCAAACGACTATGTTCAATCGCATTCTTAATATTGCTTACAAATAATGTAAAATCATCTATCGGCTCACTATGATAATCAAATACCCCTGCACGCATGAGTGCCACAACAATACTAATATCCTGATGATATCCGACACACACTACTTCGACAGAAGGATATTTTTCTCGTATCCATTGTACATACTTGATTGTTGCTTCATCAGTAATTTCGATAACCGCACTGAAATAATCATGCGTCTCAAAATATTCCCCGGTTTGTAAATATGATGAATGATCAATGGTTAATGCACTTTCTTTTAATAGCCACGCAAGCATCTCATGAAAGCGACTTTCAGTGCTGATTATTATTATGTCTTTTTCTTTATCCGGCATTGCAGTAATATTACTTTACTTTCATACTATTATCATTATGATAACTCTATGGTGTATTATGACAACTGTCAATAAATGCTTTAAATAATCTGCACTATCGGTTACTGATTTATGGAACATACACACGTTCGACATACACAAACGTTTTTACTCATTCATTATATTATTATAACACTTTTTTTAATTATTATTACCATCATTCACATAGTCAGCGGAGGGAGCAGTACGCACATTGATGATACACATGGAATTATAATCGGGTACATCCTTCTTATTCATGCATTTTTCAGTTTAACCAATGTACTGCTGCCGCGGATTATCGGGGTTATTTCTCTGTCACCGCGTTTCTCAGCCGGAAGTATCTATCTCTATTCCTGTGCATTATTCTTTTTAATAATCGGATATGCGCTACGTGCTTTAAATCTTCCGATACAAGTACATACTGCCGCATACATCCCGCTGCATCTGGGATTTGCATTAATAACACTTCTTACGGTATTATATATAATTCGATTCAGCCAATTACTGCAACTGGCTGAATCAACGTGGATGGACGGTCTGCAGCTTTTTATCCTTCAAGCATTAATATGGTTTCTTGTCGGCTCTCTTTGGTGCTGGTATAGCATTGCTACAGAATCAGGAATATTTTCCGGTATGGTTTCCTCTGTGCGGGTATCCCCCTATATACCGGCACTTGCTGCATGGAATACCGCCCTGCTTTCTGTTATTTTCGGACATATCGGATGGATTGTGTTGCACTATATTAGTCCCTCCGAAAAAGACAGATCGCAATGGTCTCTTACTAACAGTATGGTTTTTCTTGCCGGTTTACTCATGGTAAGCGCAGCACTTCTTCATACCGCAAGCATTAATACCACTCCCTCGCTATTAGTAATGATACTATATAGTGCAAGTTTAGCCTTGTACACAGGAATGACGATACACTTTATTATCCGACTACGTTTTCCGAACATATTATCGCTATCAGCCGGAACAGGAAAAAACACCATTCAGCGGTGGTTTATATTCAGTGCATTAATGAGTATACCCTTTTTAGCATCCTTCACTATTCCGATTCTCCTATCATCGACTGCAGTTCTTTCGGGCATGCATCAATATCATTTATTTTTTTGTATCATTACCGGCAGTACTGCATTTTTTCTGCTTTCAGGAAGCATTCTGCCGCTGATAACCGGCAGACAATTTCATTTCCCGGATTTGTTCCCGATAAATTTTTATTTGTTTATTGCAGCGGCGGTCTTTCTTATTATTAATGCATACTACACTGATATGGTTACCGATTACCCGCTGTGGTATGCTCTATCATTCAGTGGAGTAATTATTGCAGCACTTTTGCTTGGTTTTAATTGCCTGCATACATTATTATTAAAACCGCCGCGCACACCGGTACTCAATGAAGATGAAAATCAAATGAAACTCAATTTGTAAGGAAAAAAAATGCCCCTCACCTCACATGATATTAACACTGCACTTTCAAAAATCACCTATCCGGGAATGTCACGCTCTATTGTTTCATTCGGATTTGTAAAAGAAGTCTCTGTTACGGATACTGTGATTCATTGTCAGATTATCGTTACCACACAACATGATACTATCGCTCAACAAATACAATCCGAGGTTGAAACAGTTTTACGGCATCTTGCCGGTAATCGGAACATTGAACTTGATTTTCAGCATCGTCAACCGAAAACAACTGCCCCGCAGGGTATACAGACCATTCCGGGAGTAAAACATATAATTGCTGTGGCAAGCGGAAAAGGAGGTGTCGGAAAATCAACCATTGCGGTTAACCTTGCACTTACTTTTAGCCGTCTCGGGTACAGCACGGCATTACTTGATGCAGATATTTACGGTCCAAGTATACCCTTGATGATGGGTATGACGGAACCGCATACTCTTGATGAACGTCAGCATATCCGCCCGCAGCGTTTACACGATATTTCTGTCATTTCAATAGGCGGTATCGTCAGGCGCAGCGAAGCCGTTATATGGCGCGGACCGCTTGTTTCAGGCACACTCAAGCAAATGATAACTGAAACAAACTGGGGTGAGCAAGATATACTGATTATTGATTTACCGCCGGGCACCGGTGATGCGCAATTAACATTAGTTCAGACAGTACAATTGGACGGTGCAGTCATTGTAACAACTCCGCAGACAGTGGCATTTATGGACGTTGAACGAGCAATAAGCATGTTCAATAAAGTTACGGTTCCTATTGCCGGACTTATCATTAATATGACTGCATATATCTGCCCGCATTGCGGAAAAGAATCATTACTCTATCCGACTTCCTCCATTGAACAGTACTCGGAAAAGAATAGTATACCCATACTGGCAACACTTCCTTTTGATCCGCACTGTGCCGCTGCCGGCGATGAAGGTATTCCAATAGTCTTACATGATCACTCACCACTCACTGAACTCTATCAAACAGCCGCTCAATCACTTATCAAGAGCATCATGCATCACTCAAATAATTAAAACATAATATCGGCATAATGTTTTTATTGTAGTATATTTATTCCCATATTCAGAAAAGCATGTCGTGCAGAGGTGAAAATTGTATTCATCGTGCCGCCTGAATTGACAAAAACAGTCCCATCTGATAAAAAGAGCATAGGTACTGCATGAATACTATAATCACACAATTACAGCAGCCGCTTTTCTCATTAATAGAACAGGACATAACGGGCTTACAATTAATCTATGGCATTAGCACGCTCATTGCTGCATTTTTTTTCGTATTGCTGCTGCGCTATTTTCTTATCAGCCGACACTCGCATGGAACACATGAGTTTCGTGCTTCCCGAAAATTGTTTCTTTATCTTACGGTATTGATTTGGCTTACCGGTTTCATTGGATCTTTTTTTGCTGCAGGATTGGATATTGAACGTATCTGGAAACTCTTTCATTATGAACTTTTTTCAGTGGGCGATAAATCAATCTCTATTCTTTCCATTATTGTCGGTCTGACCATTTTTATCACTGCTTTTTGGTTTTCACAAATTATACAAAATTTCCTGCGCCGCGAAGTATATACTTTGACAAAACTTGAACAGGGTATTCAATATACCATTACCCGTTTGGTACATTTTATCGTAATTTTTCTCGGTCTCATTATTGCATTGCAACTCATGGGGCTCAACTTAAGCACACTGACGGTTATCTTCGGGGCGCTGAGTGTTGGTATAGGATTCGGAATGCAAAGCATTACCTCAAATATTATCAGCGGACTTATACTGCTTTTTGAACGCCCCATTAAAGTCGGTGATCGAGTTACCGTTACCAATATTGACGGTGATGTAACGGCAATTAAACTGCGTTCGACGACAATTCAGACTCCGGATAATATTTCAATCATTATCCCAAACAATGACCTTATTAATAAAACTATTGTCAACTGGTCGCATGGTGATACAAAAGTCCGCATTCATATTCCGGTCGGTGTTGCCTATGGAAGCGATATTGCCGTGGTAATGCGCCTTCTCCTTGAAACAGCTGATGCACATGAAGAAGTAATGAAAGATCCGAAACCAACGGTATTATTTATTTCTTTCGGAGACTCAAGTTTAAATTTTGAATTGCTGGCGTGGATTCCCATTCCTGCCCGACGCCCGACCATTATCAGCGATCTGAACTGTCTCATTGATGCAGCATTTCGAACGCATGCTATTACCATCCCCTTTCCGCAACAGGATGTACATATAACACAAAAATGATACCGAACCGCACCTGCTTGCCGGTAATGCTTATTCTTCCGAAGCAGCGCAACAATGAACGTGTATTGTCGATACCCTCTACTGCCGGCTGCTGCACGCATATATGTTTGACATATCTTCATGACTTTTAGTTGCAAATATACAATAAATATAGTACATTAATTATTATGAAATACGTATTCTCCGTATTTATTATTACCTCCATCGTATTCCTCTGCGGGTGTTTGCGAATGGAATCACTGCCGGATGAAACCCGTATTAATAAACACGGCAGAGTATCCCTTACTGCAACGGGATATATTGACAATAACTATGCCGCCTATTTCCCCGGTTATAATGAGAACACGAAGACAACCGCTTTAGATTTTGTCATGGTATTATATCAGCCGGCGTCACTGCCGCCGCCAAAGTTTCTTTTTATCAATCTCGATGCACGACGGATAAAATTAACATTACTGCAGTACAGCAATGCTGCTGCCGCTGCTGATTTTAAATCATTCATTACAAATAATCCGAATATCTTAAAAAGTGACTGGTTGGAAGTAACCGATCCCGATATTATGTGGTATGGGTATCGTTTTTCACGGAATCTTCCCACGACCGCGGCAACAATAAAAACGAAAATGGTATGGCCGCGTTTTAAACGTGAAAAAGGAGCAGCATTCCCAATCGGTCTGTTTTTCGGGTATTATCGTTTTAAAGATGAGCCGATTGAATGGGATGTCGGTGCGGCATTATTTACAGCATTAACCGTAAACTAGTACATACTGTTTTTTAAATACAATAGACGGTGAATGAATAACTATTGTGTATACTATAATTTCAGGAGGAGAACGTAATGAAAAACGGAACCATTCAGCTTGATTATACCAACATCCTGCCGTTTATACCAAAGCAGGAAATTACTGATGCAGTCGATTTAGCAAAAGACGCCGCCGCTGCGCTCGAAAACGGAACCGGTGCCGGAAATGACTTTCTCGGCTGGCTGCGGCTGCCGGAAACTGTTACTGACGATATGCTTACACGGTTAACCGAACATGCACAAAAACTTCGTTCCGCTGTTGATGCTTTTCTATTTATTGGTATTGGTGGTTCATATCTCGGCGCCCGTGCCGGTTTTGACGCCCTGTTGCCCTCATTCCATAATGAAACTGCTGCTGCAAACGGACAGCCGCGTCTGTATTTTGCCGGCAATCATCTCAGCGAGGAATATCATACCACATTACGGGAACTGCTTCGTGATAAAAAAATCTGCATTAATGTTATTTCAAAATCAGGAACGACTACCGAACCGGCAGTTGCATTCAGAATACTGAAAACCCTTATTACTGCTGATCGCACTCAAGATATGATTGTTGCGACAACTGACGCGCAAAAAGGAGCATTAAAAAAAGTAGCTGATAAAGCAGGTATGCAGCAATATATCATTCCCGACGATGTCGGCGGACGATATTCGGTACTAACCCCCGTTGGATTATTTCCATTCGCCTGTGCCGGCATTGACATTAATGCTCTTATTACCGGTGCTCGTGCAATGCGTGCTAAAATTTTAGACCGTCCGGTCATGGAAAATCCGGCATTATTATATGCTCTTATTCGATATCTATTATATCGCGACAAGAAAAAATCAATTGAAATAATGGCGGTATTTGAACCGCGACTGGCTATGATTAATGAATGGTGGAAACAGCTTTTCGGAGAAAGCGAAGGGAAAAACGGAAATGGCATCTTTCCCGCATCTGTATCATTGACAACCGATCTGCATTCAATGGGGCAATATATTCAGGAAGGCAAGCGTCTCTTATTTGAAACATTTCTGATTACCACTGTTCCGACGCAACCGCTTGAAGTTCCCCCTGATGATAATGACACTGATGGGTTAAATTATATACACGGAAAACGGCTGTGTGATATTAATAGAGCAGCATATACGGCAACGGCAGCAGCGCATTGTACCGGAAATGTTCCGAATATGACTATCTGCATCCCAACACTTGATGCGTATTACCTCGGCGCTCTCCTGTATATGTTTGAATATGCATGTGGGGTTAGTGCATATATGCTTGGCGTTAATCCGTTTAATCAGCAAGGCGTTGAAGAATACAAAAATAATATGTTTGGTATTCTGGAAAAACCGGGTTATGAAGAACTCACGAAGAAATTTTCCGGCAGCGAACATACGGATGACTCAAACCGCACCCCATGATATACCGCCATACACTGACAGCTGCACGTTTTATACGTGTACCGATATATATTATACTTGCGGTGCTCATTATCCTGCCCGGTTGTGCCGGGTTGAAACATGCATTACAAATTCCTGTCGGCTGTTCAGTACCGCTTCCGGGCAGTGTCGTAGCGACTTCAAATACTCTGATACACGAATATGATAATACCCCCCCCTCCTCATCGGCAATGATTATACCATTTAATTTTTTTACTATTTATTTTGACACGATGCTGCAAATCGGTTTCAAAGGACATGCACAAATTGCTATGATTGAACCCGTCTCCATGACCATGCCTGATGGTTCTGTTATTCATATGGTCTTTAATAATCATCATAATGGTCATCAGGAAATCGCCTGCGATGATACAGCACGTATTGATATGATACAAAATAATTATCCATATAACGATGTTTATTATTCAAAAATAATATGGCAAACAAATCATATCAATCCTGACGGCATACTGTATACGGTTACCTATACATTATCGGATGGCACACCGGTTGAAGTTATGCTGGTATATAAAAACAATACTAATGCATTGATGCACGGGCATGTTAATCCGCGTAATCACAGTAAAAACACTGCCCTTTTTGCAACATGGTGCGATAAAGCCGGACCGGGAAAACGACGGTATCACGGTTTCCATTCATCGGTCATTATTGGTGGTAATACATACAAGCTTGCTGCATTCCAGCCAATTATTCCGACACTGCCGCTTATAAGCAGAATATACGGTATGACCGCATTTGGTATTGGTATTTCAACGAATCATTCAATACCATATACTACGCCATTGAGCTCTGAATTACCAACGATCCCTCTTCTTTCTGATTACCGCACTGCCGATTCAGCACTTGTTGTATACCGTTATAAAATATCTGATTATTCAGCAGAATACCATTGTTTCACCTCAACGAATAAAACTCATTTGGTCAGTGTTATCGAAGAATATTCTTCCACACAGACACATTACGCTTCAATTGTTTTCACCCCGCCATTACATCTATCATTACATGCTTCCGGCATTCCCAGTACGGGTATTTTTTATTTCAGTACTGACACCGGAATTCGTACAATAAGCGGTTATTACTCAACTGCACCATTTCATTTGAACCCCCGCCATCCGCACTGGGCACATCACCGTACAGTAACTTCTCGGTACACAAATGCTGCATATATAGTTTCAATCGGACAATAATCCCGGTGATAATATTAAAAAAGCACGATTTATTAAATCGTGCTTTCTTTATTTTATTCTTATCACAACATCAGCGCCGACTGTGTGTCAGGTTGTCATAGTCAGCACAATAATGAGTACACTAAACAGTACTAATTATTTTCGTTTAATTTTTTGCGACTGACAATATCAGTGATTTAAATGTCGGCAGCATCACTAAATATAATGTGTTATGCACATTATCCGCTTCAGGATTTGTACCCGGGTAACGAACAAATGTCAGCATTGTATTCTCATGGGCTTTATTATATTTTTGTAACATAGGTTCTATTGTTTTCATTATGCTCTTCCTCAAATGTTTTCATTAGCGTTGGTTTTACATCATTTCGCACTAAATGCTGATCATCAATTGTTTTTGTCAGGATTAACCCGGCAGCCAACCCTCCGAAAATTGCCAGCACGATTATCAGAATCAAGTTTAACATTGTTGTGCCTCCTTCGGGCTTTCGCCGTTACAGCGTTCATATATATAACTGCATATAGCGTACCATACCGGTTTTTTTCGGAAAAATTGACAAATGAGTTAATGTCAGCAATAATAATCAATTACAAAATTTATGAATAATATCGGTACTTAAACGTTGAGGTAATTTGATACATTTTTTCGGGATTGAGTAATATCTTATCATGTCTGATAAGATATTACCACTTTAGCGCTATAATCAGAAATCACGGCACTCTTCAATTAATATGCCGTTTATGTTTTAAAGAATGTCATTCTCATTCATTGATATTACCGACATGATTATTATCTTAATTCAGTCATGTATACCAGAACCGCATTACTGTGTATTTCATACTTTATCCGACTCATTCCCCGGTAACCGAATTACAAAGGATTTGACGGTTATTGACAAGAACCGTACTCTCGGCAATAATTACCGTTATAGGAACGGCGGTAATTCAATAACCGTTCATTATTGTAACACATGACGTATTAACAAAGGATACTGTATTCCATGACTGTTGATAAAAAAACATCAGTATCATCATCAACCACTGACCACGCACATGATACTCAATCAAAAATACAGCATTCTGCGCCGGTACAAAAAAATAATACCGTATCCTCCAAGACAACTGACGATACCGATGATACAAGAAGCGGACTGCCGATATGGATACTATGGATATTTCTCGGGATAACCGGATTGATAATTATACTACAGCTCTTCATCAGCAACGGCGGTACAATTCGGCTGACACTGCTGGAAACAAAAGCAGTCTCACATTCAGGAACGGTTCAGGTAATCGGCAGCAGTGATCTTGACGGTAACGGGATAACCGAAATTGTTGTTTGTATCTCACAACAGTATCGTGATGAATTGCCGGATGATGAACTTCCGGCGGGATATATTGTCGTACTGGAATATAAGAATGGTTTTCGGCAGCGTTTTTCATCCGGTGCATTAGTTAATAGTATTCAAGGATTTATTTATCCGGAGCAATTTCACAATATCGATTTGTTAAACTCAAACTATCAATTAATCAGTGGTGAATCGTATGATTATCGATTATCGTGGAATGTAGAACGGGAACGTTTTACCCTAACGCAAATTGCAACGCCACCGTATGAATCCCCAATGCACGCAACACAAAGTAAGGGCATTATGCATGATGAATTTGATGATGCTATTCCAAATCTTGAATCAGCCATTATCGCATTTGAGACTGATTTGAACGGAAACGGCGAAAAAGAATTAATTATTGCCGGTGGATGGCGTAAAGGATTACATGAACCGGTATATACCGGTATTCGATGTTATCGTGAAAACATACACACCGATACGTATACGGAAATTGGAAAAAGTGAATATATGGATGCGCTCTCAGCACTGCAGTGCGCTGATATTACCGGTGATGAAAAACCGGAACTCATTGCCGGCGATCGGCATGGTCAAATACATATCATTACTGTCCGATAAGACAAAGGAAAGCGTATGGGAACGGAAAAATATAAGCCACGAAGAAAAGAACGGCGGCGAAATATTCTTGAATCACTTACCGTCGATGTAATTAAGTTTTTTAAAAATATTGTTAATACATTCTATCTCTTCACTCGCGAAAAAGTATTTAATTATTTATTACTGGTCATTGCATGGATGATTATCTGCGCCGTACTTTTTACCATCGTTGAACATGATCAATTCGGCGATTTTTCACGCGATCACATTCTTGATACAATAATAAATACAACCTATTTTTCAATTATTACGATTAGCACGATCGGCTATGGTGATTATTCACCGGAAACACCGTTAGGAAAAGCATTGATGATTGCAATCAGCTTCTTTAGTATTGGCGCTATTGCACTCTTTACGGCAAATCTAACATCAGCCTTCACCAAGAAAAAACTCATGGAAGGACGAGGAATTATGGACTTTTCACAAATGCGCCATCATTATGTAATCTGCGGATGGAAAAATAATATGGCAACAATCATCCGTGACATACTGAGAGTCAATCAGCATCTTAAACCAAAAAGTATTGTAATTATTGCACAAGCAGAACCGGATATCATTGAAATGTTCCGTCAGCATAATCCTGATCTTGCTGAATTGAACATTATGCGTGGTGATTTTGCTACGGCAAATGTTTTACGTCTCGCCAATGTCAAACATGCTGATAAGATTATTATTTTCGCTGATGAAACCGGCGGGAAATCAACCAGTGAAATTGATTCTAAAACCGTTTTAACTTCAATGACTCTTTCACAAGTTGCTGCTGAAGTACATATTTGTGCTGAATTATATGATTCCGGTTTTGAAAGCTATTTGCGGCAGGCACATGTTGATGAGATCGTGTATGTCAATGATTATAGCCGTAACCTTATTGCCAATTCAATTGCGGCAACCGGCTTCATCAAAATTATCAATCAGTTACTGAACCCGGATAAAATCATGAATTTGCGTACGCAGCCGATACCGAAAACATATGTGGGAAAAGGATTCGGAATGCTGAAACAGTATTATATTGAACACCATCCGAAAACAATGTGTATCGGCATTCTGGAAAATGTCGGCAGTTTTTATCACCTTCAACGTGAAGCTTTGAAGGAAGCTCAAAAAACACCGGATATTACCAAATTGGTAGATAATTTAAGTAGTGTTAAAAAACTTGAAAATAATAAGCCGGTATTGGTTCCGGATGGTGATTACATTGTTCAAAATAATGCACTTGCTATAGTTATTGAACGGATGGAGGTCGCCGATGAAAGCTGATATTAAAAAACTTAAACAAATTAGTATTTTTGCACCAATAAAAAATAACAAAAAAAGCCTTGAAGAAATAATCGATATTATTGAAGTGCGTCAGTATAATCAAAATGAATACATTATTCGCGAAGGCGATGCCGGTGATGAAATGTTTATTCTTTCACATGGTTCAGTGCATATTGAAAAAAGAACCCTTGAAGATGAATCATATACGGTTGTTAATCTTAATGCGGATATGCATGTCTTTTTTGGTGAACTGGCATTGATGGATAATGATGTTCGTTCCGCTTCCGTTATCGCTGATAATAAATGTGAATGCTATGTTATCAAAGCTTCTAAGTTTAAAGCCCTCGGCAATAATAATCCGGCAATCGGACTGCATATTACCCGTGAAATCGCAAAAAAACTTTCCTCACGTTTACGAAAAGCAAATCAGGATATCATCACTCTTTTTGAAGCCCTGGTAAATGAAATAGAGCAGCGGGAAGTAAACGTTTAAAGCGCTTGCCGTTTGCCTGCACTTATTTTTTATTATTCGCTGTTCTTTTCTTTTTGGAAACAGTAATCAGTGCTTTTAAACTTGCAATGCCGACCATGAGTTGTTGATCATCAGGCTCCTGTGTTGTAATACGCTGAAGCAGTAAACCCGGATAGATAAGTGCACGAAGAATAATATTTTTCGGATATTGTGCCCCGACACGAATTAATTCATATGATAATGCTGAGACCGGAGCAAGCAGCAGGATATGTGAAGAAATATTAATCAGTTTTTGAAGAAAAACACCTGTATTCCAATGTAAAGCAATAGTATTTCCTGCAAGTGCAAAAAGATTCAAACTATGTGTTGCATAGGCAAACTTCCACTCACGAAATCCGGGAATAGCCTGTGACCAGAAATAATCAACTAATGAAAAAAACAAAACCGAGATGAACATAATAAGAAATAAAAATGCAGTCCCGCATCGCGGGTGCAGCGTTGTATATGGCTTTGCATTTGCAACCGTTAATGCTTTACCGTTTTCAAATGTATATATTGTTTTATGCTCCGCACCATGATATTGATAAACCGTTTTAATTTCCTTTTCTAAAAATGCAATCCCCCACATATACAGTGTCAGTACGGCAATACGTGCCGCACCATAGACCAAATTAAATAAAAACGGTTTATTTGCTTGTGATATATGAATAACATTTTCAACAAAAAGATTAGGCAGAACAATAAATACACCAATCATTAGTACCAATGAAAAAAGAATACTGGCAAAAACCGCTTCATCACTCAATCCGCTTGCTGCTTTTTTCTTCTTTCCGGTATCAGTATGATGAGCACGTTCTTTTTTTGCTTTCAGTGCTTCTTCTTTTTCAAGATCCTGAGTTGCAATATCTGCAGAATAAAACAATGATTTTGTGCCAATAACCATTGATTCAATGAAGGCAGCAATACCACGAAAAAAAGGAATTTTCCAAAATGCATTACGCTGTGCATAGGGCTGAAACGGAAAAACTTTTGTTGCAATCCTGCCGCTGAGTCGCCGTACTGCAACAGCATAATGATTTGGTCCCCGCATCATAACCCCATTAATGACCGCTTGTCCGCCAACACGTGAGAGTACGGCATCAACATTTTTTGTAGCATTACTTGATTTTTTTATGCGGGAAGCTTTTACCGTACCGGCGGCGGATTTTTTTATATGCTTTTTATATGCCCCGGGATGAGTGCTTTTTTTTCGTGCTGAAACAGTTGTACGCCGGGAAACTTTTTTTGCTGCTGCTGTATTGCTTTTTCCGGAAATGTTTTTTGACCGTGAACGAGACTTTAAACGCGCCATTATTTAACTTGATATTTCCGTTTAAAGCGATCAATGCGGCCGGCAGTATCAATAAGTTTCTGTTTACCCGTGTAAAACGGATGACAGCTTGAACAAATTTCAATTTTAATTTCAGGCGGCACAGTTGATCGTGTAACAAAAGTATTACCGCATGCACATTTAACCGTTGTTTCTTCGTATTTCGGATGTATACTTGCTTTCATAATTATTTCTCCATACAGTTTATAATAAGTATATACTAATTACTGTTCATCATGTCAAGAAACTCTTGATTTGAAACAGTTGACCGCATTTTATCAATAAGCAGCTCCATAACCTCAACCGGGGACATTGGCTGCAGCACTTTACGCATAACCCATAGCTTATTCAGCTCTTCCTCACGCAGTAAGAGTTCCTCTTTCCGCGTTCCGCTACGGTTAATATCAATCGCCGGGAAAATACGACGGTCAGCAAGCTGCCGGTCAAGATGTAATTCAAGATTGCCGGTACCTTTAAATTCTTCAAAAATGACTTCATCCATACGTGAACCGGTATCAATTAATGATGTTGCAATAATTGAAAGGCTGCCGCCTTCCTCAATATTTCGTGCAGCACCAAAGAATCGTTTCGGACGGTGTAATGCATTTGAATCAACCCCGCCGGAAAGTATCTTTCCTGATGTCGGAACAACTTGATTATATGCCCGTGCCAACCGAGTAATTGAATCAAGAAGAATAACTACATCTTTTTTATGCTCAACAAGACGTTTCGCTTTTTCAATAACCATTTCAGAAACCTGAACATGGCGGCGTGCCGGTTCATCAAAAGTTGACGAAACGACTTCACCCTGTACACAACGCTGCATGTCAGTTACTTCTTCCGGCCGTTCATCAATTAATAAAACAATTAAAATAACCTCGGGGTGATTTTTTGCGATGGCATTTGCAATATGCTGTAATAATATTGTTTTACCGGTACGCGGCGGTGCAACGATAAGACCACGCTGTCCTTTACCGACCGGTGTCAGCAGATTCATGATACGCGTTGCCATTTCTTTCGGATTATACTCAAGTTCAATACGTTCATCAGGGTATAATGGTGTAAGATTATCAAAAAGAACCCGCTTTTGTGCAACATCCGGGCTCTCAAAGTTTACACTTTCAACTCGTAATAATGCAAAAAAACGTTCATTATCTTTCGGTGGGCGTATTTGACCATGAACGGTATCACCCGTGCGAAGACTGAACAATCTAATTTGTGATGGTGATATATAAATATCATCAGGTCCCGGAAGATAATTACTGTTTGCACTACGGAGAAAACCATACCCATCAGACAATATTTCTAAAACACCCGTCGCAAAAATAAGACCTTTCCGTTCGGTTTGATTTTGAAGAACATGAAATATTAAATCCTGCCGTTTAATCCCTGCCGGCGGATTAATACCCATTGCTTTTGCCATGACTAATAAATCAGTAATAGGAGCTGATTGAATTACACCAATATCAAGTTTAACCGGCGGGTCCCCTTCGGGATTTTTCATATATTCTTTTGTTTTCGTTGTTGCATCAATGCCGTTTTTTGCTGATGTCGGAGGAGCTTGTTTTGAACGATGGGAAGATGTTCGTTCCGGTGTTTCGGAACCATTGGAACCATTGGTAGCTTTTTTTCGGACAACAATCCGCTTTCGTTTCGTCCCTGTTTCTGAAGTATTATCAGAAGTTATTTCTTCATTTACCGCCGGTATATCACCTTCGGATACTGATTTTTTTGTTGTTTTCTTCGTTGTTTTTTTTGTCGTTTTTTTTACTCGTGGCATAATTCCTTACTCGCTTTGTATTTTTTTTACGATGCGGCATATAACCGCCGTTGATATATTATCAGTGCAGAAATGACTTTTTCTATTTATGCACAATAAACACTAATTCGTATTCTCAAATGATATAATCCGATTCACTAATGTAGTACATTACATATTAATCGTATAGCAGGTATTCCATACCATCGGACAGTATACAATAAATGATAATACATAATTTTTAAAATACTATAATTATTTTACGTACCCATCACTATATTTGATTGTCAGCTTATTCATTATCTAACTGTGAGTGAGAAGTCTGTTTCCCACTGAAACATATCCTTTATTGAATATATTTATCAGGATTATTGTTTTCAGTTTTACTTTGAAATAATTTGTTACCTGAATAATAAATGCGAATGTTTCACCTGTCAAGTTTTTTTATGCTTTATTTTTATGCTTTATTATAACGCTTATTTAAACAGTATCGGTATGGAGTTTTACATATTTATCTTGACAAAAAGATTATCATGCCGCTATTATACGGTAATGATGATATGGTGTGCTCTCGTTGCATAATTCACTGCATCCCTTTTCGATAAGCACGATAGCGCCAATCAATTAATGGAGGATTTCTATGGCTGAAACACAAGTAATGGGATATGCAATAAACGGAATTGTGGGTGCACTTTTAACAAAAATTGTATTAAAAGATTTTTCGCGAAAAGAAGAAATTGAATCAGTGGAAAATGAACAATTTTATCCTTTATCATTATATATCGATTTTACTGATTATCTTGAAGCGCATCTCAGCACGGAATCAATGACCAGTCTTGGTCGCGCCGTCGGACGCGCCGTTGTTGAAAACTCATTCCCGCCATCGATAGCAACGGTGAAAGAAGCACTCATGGAAGTTCAAAAAGCTCACGAAATGTTTTGTAAACCTGTTATCGGAAAGTTTGAAATAAGTGAAGAAACAGATGATTGTATCACGATGAAATACACTGCGCCCTATAATTGCATCCTGCAGGAAGGGTTATTGTTTGAAATTGCCAAGAAATACGGTTTAAAAATGCCTGCCGTTACACATAAAGAATGCCGTCGTAATGGCGCTTCTGAATGTATTTATGAAGTAAAATTCTGATGCATTATCAATAAAACAGCTGATCGTATAAAATCACTATTGTGTATCCTGTATTGCCGTACTGTTTGACACAGAACATCAGTACATGATACCTGTATATTTATTAACCTTATTAACGATTTCACAAACATATTTCTGATTTCATATCAAATTAAATGCGTTAATGATCCCCCATTCGGCAAAATAGTATTATTTTCCAAGAGAATAAACAGTCCTTAAATAAATTGACATCCCGTTGCAATCCGTAAAACACGATAAATTATATCGCATCATTAATGCAGACTATATACCCGAATTTTATCAATAGGAATATCATTATACATATAAAAGAAACAATTCTAGACTTTAAAATTACCGTATAGAATGCAATTTTACTCTTGCTCAGATTCCATCGGCGATTTTTGCCGGACGGTACTATTTAACGAAGATACATTCGGATGAGCAATCAGCCAAGTTAACGCAGTACGAGTCGGTATTGGTTTATCATGATATAATGCATCATATACTGACTGCAATACCGTTAAATCATTCTTTTCATCAAGAGTAACTCTCAATGATACAAACGATGAATATTCCGGGGGAACAGGCAGATGATTAATTATATAGCGGTCAGAACGATTATATAAACCGGGACAGACGTGTTCACGCTCAGCAGCGGTAAGATCAGTTTTATGGAGATCCAGTAATGCCGCAACATTAATAATCTCAACACCGCAGCCGAGAGGTAAACCTGTATAATGTGTATAGTCACTATGCAATGCTATATGCTTCTCATACAACGGCATTATTAATTCGTATGCAATCAATGGATTATCCGCTGTTGCCCGTATAATTGTCTCAGCCCCGACACGCTGTGCAGCTTGCAAAAATCGTGCGAGAACATTGTGCTCCGCCCCGCCAATTATCGCAGTTGAATTTTTGATATGACCGGCAATAATTTCTGTATCGGTTTCAGGAACGGCAAGAAAAAGCGGCAGATCAACGAGAGATAAACGCATAATACAATGTCGGATAACCGATTCGCCGGCAAGCAGTGCAAAAAGCTTCTCCGGAAGCCGTGTTGAATTAATGCGTGCTTGTAATAGTATAACCGTAGGAAAAACAGTCATAGCATTCCTATTTAACACTGTGCCGGTGATGGCTGTGGTTGAAGACGTGAAACAATTGAGAAAACCTCTTCATCGTCATACTGCTGTAATACAATCGGCGCTCTATCATCGTGAAAACGATTATTACGCCGGCGGGCAAGTTGTACTGAAAGTGATTCCCACCAATCAAACGTTCGAAATCCTTCAGAACCTAAACGCTGTAATGCCCGTTCAAATTGTGTCAGCATTGATCGTGATGAAATATTCCGCCAGTGAAAAATGTAACAGCTGCTGCGCCAGTGTATTTTCGCCTGTAATTGCCGGTATGAATCAAGAAGAGAATGAGTGTTGTTTTTTTTCATGTTATTTATATTCGTATAGCGATCAGTTATAGCAGGGGGTATCGGCCATAACGATGGAAGAAGCATATCACCTATCATATACAATTGTGCATGGGGATAGTACAATGTCCCCCAGCCGGCTTTCCACGCACGATATGAAATATCAATATCCGCCCAATACAACATATCATGTAGTGTATCCCGAGAACCGAATGGCATTGATACCGATGAAGCATAGATTGACTGTAAACCACCAAGTGCAATAAACTTTTCCCGATGATACACTGCCATCCCCGCCGGTGCAAAGAGAGTTGATACTGTTTTCGCAGCAGCGTCATCATGAAATTGAGGAAGACAAATACCATTATGGTTTTTCAATGTACATGGACGGCTCAGCAAAACTTTATTTTGCCGAGCAAGTGCGGTTATAGTTAAATCGACATTTCCGCCAACGGCAAGTACACGCGGAGCAACCGAAAATACATTGTCATAAGAAAATAACTGAAGAAGACCATTAAGATCAAGTGAATCAATAATAATATTTGACGAAAGGGTAACGGCAATTGCTCCACGTGCTTCTTTAACAGCAAGATTAAGTGCATATGCCCAGTTTACCGGTTCGGACGGCATAATGATGCGCACCTGTGGAAATTGAGCAAGTATTGTATTAACCGGAAGTTCGCGGCTGCCGTTATCAACAAGCATAATTTCAACCGTCGTGTGCGGTGATACGGTGTTTCCGGTTGTCGTTACTGAGTCAGCAATCATATGTAAACGTTGAAGCGATTGCAGTACACGTGCAGGGGGCATATCCTTATTCAGGATAATTAATGAAACATCATACACCGTCGATTTCTGTTGCCCTGCATCACAACCGGATACAGGAGTTATATCAGTATAGGTAATATGAACCGAATGTGTATTCATGCCGTGCGGCTCCGGAATAACGATTTAAAAATTAAATACATACCAGTCATTTGTTTTTTCAAGCAGTGGGAATTGAGAAAAGTCTCCGTTGAAATCTGCTCTATATCCGGGAATGCCGGCTTGCCAAATATCACTGAGCGATTGCTCATTAATATTCCCCAATACCTTCGTTCCATTAAAATCATCATGATGCAACGGTACATCACCTGAATGGAAAATATATAATTCACGTTGGAGATGCCATGACGGAGTGCGTTTCAAGGGCGTTAAATCAACAGCAGTATTATCATCAATTGCCCCCGCAAACGAATTATATCGCTGCAGAATAATATTTGACGTGTGCTGTTCCCAAAAATCGTAAAATGACTCAATATGATCAAGGGTTTGTTGCATTTTCACAATCTGAATAAATGTCCGAGCTTTGTTTTCCGGGCTCTTGTTAATGAATGAAAGAACAGTATTAATGGCTTTATGCATATCACCATTACTGCGTAACAGTGTATACAGTTCCGGGGTAACCGCATCCACGGTAAAAATAACCTGCACGGCATTTGGTGATGCTGATGAAATAACAGAATCAATCGTTTCATTCCATGTAAGCCCGTCAGTTTCAATTATTGTTGAAAACACGCCCGGCGATGCAAGATTGATATTCAGAAACTCCATGCACTGCGGATGTAATAACGGGTCGCCGAGACGATTGGAAAAACAGATAATAATATCATCATACGTTTCGGTTGCCTGTCGAATAAGATTGGTATACGTATCAAGGGTCATTGCCCCACCCGGACGCGTCATTTTCGACCCGGGGTGCATGATGTACGGAGTAACGGTCTCAGTGGTTAATTCTACTTCAATATACCGCGGCCACGGACGCAGTACAGTCGGTTCTGATTTGATTTTACGTATGATGTCATTGTAGGTCTCAGGAACCGTATCCCTGCAGAGTGCAGAGAGTATCGAACAATGACGTCGTGAATGTGCTATTAATTCCAGCCGAAGTAGACTCATATCTTCATCAGGTAAAACAAGTTCAACATAAAACTGATTGATGTCTGCATCTATATTTTCAAAAAGACGCCGACTGTCAATCATTGGCTTTTTTATCTGAAAATCAAAAATACGTTCAAAAAGAGAAGCGCTGAAAACTTCCGGCGTGATGCCGTCTGAAATATCATCACAAAAAGTATATTCCGCTAAATATCTCCGATGTTGCGTAATAACCTTTCGGGAAAGCGCCACATCAATCAACGGACCGTCTCCCCAAAATAAAATAACATTCTCAGCATTAACCCCTGATCGGCATTCATTATACATTTTTAGGCGATCAAGAATAGTCGCCGGTCGGGTTGCCGCCGGAAGTGCTGTAATACCGGCATCTTTTATTTCATCATCAAACTTTTTTATGGTTTCTTTTGTACCAAGAATGAATGCCTCATGTATGGTTTTATCAACTATTTGACGAACCCGCTGCAGTACATGTTCAAGAACATTTTTATCGTTCAGTACTGTTTTCAATAATGCGCTTTGCTGTTCACCTGTTGAAAAAGTCAGATCAATAATGAGTATGTCTTTTGTATCTGCCATGGTATGTAAGTGTAAAAGCAGTTTCAGTGTTTGTCAATGTACATATAATGCCGATATATACTATCCGCTTCAATAGTTTAGTAGAACTCAGGATCGATGATGCAGGCTTCAGCATGGGTTAAATCGTAGAGTTTGTAAACTAATAAGTCGATATTGTTTTCATTCATTCAGTATACCTTATTATTTAATTTATACTCCATCCCGAACGCTTTAATTCGTTTTACTCCAAGGACTAAAATATAGTTCATCTAATATAATACATCCATCATTTGTTAATATACTTTTATCAGCTTTATTAAACCTTAAGTTATTGTTTTCATAAAAATGGAAATAATTTGTTACTATCGTATTTATTTTCTCATCCATAGCGACAAGAATTACAGAGTTGCCATATTCTGTAGGATATTTACCCCCAAGTCCAAAAATAGTTCGTGTTTGTTTTATTTCAGCTCCTGCATTCCATTTTGCTCTATGAAAATAAATATTACCTTTAGTATCTTTAATTAATATCCTTGCAACATTTGGTTTATAAATATCACTGATAACAGATTTTACTCTATATCTGCCATATGTTGATTTCACTGGCTTTACAGAAATAATAACTCCACGCATTTGTGCTTTTCGAGATGCATTAATTTGCTCAGAAATTGGGACTATTTTTGAACATGCAATCCATAAAGCAAATATTCCTAATACGAATTGAAATACTATAATGATAGTTTTAATTATATCTCGCTTTTTACTATTCTTGTCTTCACGATCAGAATTCATGTTGTTATTAAATATACTCCTATTTGTTTTATTAAAAGTTTTTATGTTTTATTCATTAAATAGTATTATTCTATATATAAATTCAAACAATCAGTTTCTATATTAATATTTGTTTATCTTTTTACTAGATTCAATATAATCTTAAAAAGATCCTTAAAAAGATTATACGCCTTAGTGTTAGTCCAATAATTATTAATTTTAAAACGGACTCTCAATAATTCTCTCTTACATTTATTGATATCTTCAATATTATTACTTTTAATACTTTCAAGTGTATTATCCAAAGAATACGCACCGACCCTAATTTTATTATCAAATCTATCCCTTTCCTCCTTTCTAAAGACATATTCAATTAAATCCGCGGTTTCATCAATAATTATTGAATAATTAGAAAAATCACCTTCATTAAGACAGTACTCACATCTTTCAAGTAATCTATTAGTAATTTCTATGATTTTTTTTCTTCGCATAATTACCTCCTAATAATGGTATCTTTAACATTGTTATATAACAATGTTAGTTAAACATAATATACATTTGTTCAGTTGTCAACGTCTAATAGGTACTTTTTAAATTTTTATCCCGGCAGGGGGCTTCGTTATTACACACAAGATATATAGAAAAATCCGGAATACCGTATCGCTTGAATACTGTGCGAATTATATCTTTTTAATGAACGCACACCAATAGCGGTCGATACGATCTTCCGGATATACACATAATCTTACAAACCTGTTACCCGAAATTGGAAGAGAATAATCCATATTTCGTCATACACACGTGGATTATGTTGAACAATATCTATATTACAACAATCAGCTCATTCTCATGGTATTATCATTCAGCATTGTATCTTCCGTTACTGAAACAATCATTGATCAAGTTCCGGAGAATTAACATAGTATATCAAATCTTGCTGAATATTTTTTGCTACAATATCTAAAAATTGAATGATATCAACAACGTTCTCGTCAGTTGCATCAATCTTTTCTGTGGCAATAATTCGACTATTTTTTATATCCATAATTTCAGCATGCACCCTTAATTTCCCTTCAACCTCAACAAAACTTCCGGTAATAACCGTATTGGCATTATGCAACTTCCCTAATGCAACCTGATTATCCAGTATACGAAATTCTTCAGTCGTCAAATTCAATGATTCAACTGACTGTAATAATGAAGGACGGGAATTATTGATGTTATACCAATGATCATGCAAAAGTTGACGTGGGATGCAAATGTTTCGGCTTTTACAATGTGGGTCGTTGTAGGATATTTTATTGCAACTGTCGATTTGAAAATAAAACCATT
>Ga0256845_1000460_pt1 | contig 38542 bp, 34 predicted proteins | sample RiftiametaG_FD_189101 | JGI IMG/M metagenome (GOLD analysis project Ga0256845, IMG submission 189101) | Tube worm associated microbial communities from hydrothermal vent at the East Pacific Rise, Pacific Ocean - Riftia | ecosystem: Host-associated > Annelida > Integument > Unclassified ...
GATATAATAAAGATTAAATAATAGATAAAGAAATAATACGAGGGAGTGGGGGGCATACATATGCGTATGAGTATGCTGTATATACTATGTAATGTATACGGTTTATTTCTATTTACATGATACGGTACATTTAAAAAGTGTAATGACAATAAAAATAAAAACGCTATAGCTTATTTTAGAAGCATAATATTTTTATTTCATTCGATAGAGGCTTACATGATAAATAAATATTGACGAAAATGAAAAGTATGTTAAACATAGTTTAAATACAATTGGAGGAACAAAATGTCTATTACGAACAATACAATAGAGATAACCCCGCTTGATACATCATTGCCGTATAAAGTTAAGGATATAAATCTTGCTGATTGGGGACGCCGGGAAATGCAGCTTGCAGAAAATGAAATGCCGGGTCTTATGGAAATTCGCAAGAAATATGGTGCTGAAAAACCATTATCAGGATTAAAAATTACCGGTTCATTACATATGACTATTCAAACAGCTATGCTTATTGAAACACTACTTGAACTGGGAGCTGATGTTCGATGGGCTTCATGTAATATATTTTCAACACAAGATCATGCCGCAGCAGCTATTGCAGCTGTCGGGAAAGCGGCTGTGTTTGCATGGAAAGGTGAAACATTAGAAGAATACTGGTGGTGTACCGAACAAGCATTAACATGGCCGGATGGCTCAGGTCCTGATCTCATTGTTGATGATGGAGGGGATGCAACATTATTTATACATGAAGCAGTGAAATGTGAAGCGGACCCATCGTTAACTGAAAAAAAATATGATAATAAAGAATTTCAATCAATTATTGATCGTATTCGTGAAGGCATGAAGGATAATCCTAAGCGTTGGACTGAAGTAGCAGCTCATATTCGCGGAGTGTCAGAAGAGACAACAACCGGAGTACATCGTCTTTATCAACTTGCAAAAGAAAAGAAACTATTATTTCCGGCAATTAATGTGAATGACTCAGTAACAAAATCAAAATTTGATAATAAATATGGATGTCGCGAATCATTAGCAGACGGTATTAAACGTGCAACGGATATAATGTTAGCCGGAAAAGTTGTTGTTGTTCTTGGATATGGAGATGTCGGGAAAGGGTGTGCGCAGTCAATGGCAGGATATGGTGCGCGTGTTATTGTAACTGAAATTGACCCGATTTGTGCTTTACAAGCGATGATGGAAGGATTTCAAGTCAGTACATTAGAAGCGGTGCAAGCGGAAGGTGATATTTTTGTAACGACAACCGGAAACTATCATGTTATCAAGGGAAATAACATCAAAGAGATGAAGAATGAAGCTATTATTTGTAATATAGGTCATTTTGATAATGAAATTGATATGAGTTATATTGAAAATAACGCTACTCGTGAAGTTATTAAACCGCAAGTTGATAAATGGACTTTTCCCTCTGGAAAATCAGTTATTGTACTTGCTGAAGGTCGTCTCGTAAATCTTGGTTGTGCAACCGGACATCCTTCATTTGTTATGAGTAATAGTTTTACGAATCAATGTTTAGCACAAATTGAACTGGCACAGAATACTCATGAGAATATCGTTTTTACGCTGCCGAAAAAATTAGATGAAGAAGTTGCATTATTACATTTAAAAAAATTAGGCGGTCAACTCACCCGATTAACGAAAGAACAGGCGGATTATATTGGTGTACCGCAGGATGGACCTTTTAAACCCGACCATTATCGTTATTAAAAAAGAGAATTGTATTTACGGTGTATCATTTTGTAATAGAACATTGATTCTACGTATAATTATATCAGATGTATGCATTTGCCATAGAACTTTAACAAGTGATGTAATTCGTATTCCTGATCCAATAGGTATATGAACATAGGCTTTTTCGTTTTGCATATAAAAATCAAAATATTTAAATTGACGTAAATCTATCGACTTGCTTTTATCTTTTCCTATAACAGTAATTATCGGAGTATGCTCAAGTAAATTATTTAAATTAGTATATACTGGTACTGCGGGGTGATAAATTTCATAGACACAGGCAACGGCTTGTTTGCTGATAGTTGGTGTATTTATTTCTCGCCATGTCAGTGAAGTTATCTCTATGCCCATTGGAGCAACATCATTCATTTTTATTAAATATTTTTTTACATCAACCGGGTGAGCAAGTATTACTTCTACAATATCATTATATATTTCAATGCCGGTTGCTGTTGCTTCAGAAAAAACTATTTTTGGATGCGGATTGAATCCTTCACTAAAATACAACGGAAGAGTTGTTCTTCTGCATAAACGCTCAAATGTAACCATCATATCTCTATGCGACATAAATCGAGCTAATCCGATTTTATTATACATAATCCGAAGTCTTCCGGACTTTTTATTTTCATATGGCTTTATATAGTGCTGATTTATATAATGCTCTATAGTATGAGATGTCGGCTTTGGTGTTCGACTGTTTTTAATTGTTGTATTGCAAATACCACATTGACTACAGGTATTGTTAATACAATTAGCAGTTAAAATTCCATTCTTGTAGTTTTCAAATTCTTTCCATAAATATTTTTTATCTAAAGTATGGTGAATATGCTCCCATGGTAATATATCAGTATAGCGATAATTATGGGCGGCATATTCAAGTGCATTTAGTTTATTTTCTGTAAAAACTTTTTCCCATATATGCCAATTAAAATAATCACTCCATCCGTCAAGTCGTGCGCCTTGTTTCCATGCTTTATAAATAATAAACCCGGTGTTACGGTCTCCGCGAGCAATAACTGCTTCAATTAATGATTGGTGAAAATTAGGCCATTTTAATTTAATATGCCGTGGAAACCGAGTATGCATAATAGCATCTTTAATGTATTTAAATACATCAAGCGAAGCTTGTCCTGACCATTGTAATGGTGTGAGTGGTTTTGGAATAAGCGGTGAGAAATGTATTGATATGGTTGGTTTTCGTTTATACTGCATGGTTGCATCAGAGATTGTACGAATAGAATTAATGAGCGCTTGCGCTTCTTCATGCGGGTCAGTATTCGGAAAGCCAAACATAAAGTATACTTTCAATGTTCTCCAGCCGCTCTGAATGACTGAGTTTAGATGCGATAGTAATTCGGCGTCTTGAATCGGTTTGTTAATACCTAACCGAAGAGTTTCACTGCCGCCTTCAAGTGCAAAGGTTAAACCTGATTTTCGGATAGCAGCTATTTCGCGTGCAGTTTCGCTGCTGAATGTATCAATACGCAATGAGGGGAGCGATATATTAATACGATAGGATTTAAAATAAGCAGTAATGGTTCTTACTAAATCAAAAAGCATACTATAATCGGAAATACTTAATGAAGATAGATTGATTTCTTTAAATCCGGTGTTCGCAATATTTAATTCCATCAGTCGCAGTATATCTTCAAATGGACGTTCACGGAGCGGTCTGTACCAATAACCGGCTTGACAGAATCTGCATCCGTGTGTACAACCTCGCGTTGTTTCGATAACAACTCTATCCTGAATGACATTAGTATTCGGGACAATCGGAGCAGTCGGATAATCCCGAAAGGGTAATTCTGAAATACCGGCATATTGCACTGCTTGTTTCGGTGAGGAAATATTCAATGACGGGACGTATATACCACTGATATGAGTAAGCTGCTGTAGACGTTGTTCACGTGATTTCCCTTGTGATTGTTCCCATGTATGCAGTACATTAATAAGTTCTGCTTCTGCATCACCAATATAAAATACATCGAAATAACGTGCAAACGGTTCAGGGTTTGCCATTGCCGGTCCCCCACCAATAATAAGCGGGTGTGTATTGTTGCGTTCATTTTGAAATAACGGAATATTTGATAATGATAATATTGTAAGAATATTTACAGCAACTAATTCGTATTGAATTGTAAAGCCGATTATATCCATGGCTGATAGTGGGGTTTTTGTTTCCAAAGTATGCAGAGGAATTGCATGTTCAATTAACAATTGTTCAAAATCAGGAGCAGGCGTAAAAACACGTTCAGCATAAAAATGTTCTTCCTGATTAAGCATGTGATACAATATTTTCAACGATTGATTACTCATACCAATTTCATATAAATCCGGGTAACATAAAGCAATTCTTAATGTAATATTCGTTAATGATTTATATTGTGAATTGTATTCACCGCCGGTATATCGTACAGGTTTTTCAACAGAAGGAAGCATATGCAATAAAAAAGTATTTATTTTTTCAGGTGAAATATTTGTCATAATCGGGGTATATTACTAAAAATAGGCTATAGTTACAATAACAGAGTTATATATAAGTAAAAATAAATAAGAATAACACTAATTATAAATTATAGTGTAAAATAGGTATAGATTATCACCTTGACAAATAGCATCTTTTTATTGTATAAATTAAGAAATACATTTGTGGAGACCTACTATGGATAATGGACAATTATTATGGTATGGTCTTGCGCTCATAGCCGGAATTGGCATAGGCTTTTTGATTCGCTTTATTATCAGTAAGCAATCATTACTCTCAGCAGAGCAAAAGTCTAAAAGAATAATAGAAGATGCTCAGCGTGAAGCTGAATCAAGAAAAAAAGAGGTAATTCTCGAAGCAAAAGATGCATTATTTAATGACAAAAAAGAATTTGAACGGGAAGTACGTGAACAACGTAATGAAGTAAAAAAACTTGAAAATCGATTAATGCAGAAAGAAGAGAATCTTGAAAAAAGAGTAGAGATTCTTGAGAAAAAAGAGGATTATCTTAGTAAATTAGAGCGTGAGACAAAAGAAAAAGAATTAAAGCTTAAGGAAAGCGAAAACGAACTCCTCAAGCAGTTAGAACGAATATCTGGTCTTCGTGCTGAGGAAGCACGTAAGAAACTTCTTGCTCATGTTGAAGAAGAAACAAAGCATGAAGCAATACGACTTATTCATCGTCTTGAAGACGAAGCTCGACAAACTGCCGATAAAAAATCTCAGGAAATTCTTGTTGCAACAATGCAGCGGGTAGCAACTGATATTACCTCTGAAATATCAGTTTCATCAGTCGCTTTGCCGAATGATGAAATGAAGGGGCGTATTATTGGTCGTGAAGGCCGTAATATCCGAATGCTTGAAACATTGACCGGTGTTGATGTAATCATTGATGATACCCCTGAAGCAGTTATTATTTCATGTTTTGATCCGGTTCGTCGTGAAATTGCTCGTCGTGCACTTGAACGATTAATGCTTGATGGTCGTATTCATCCGGCACGTATTGAAGAAGTCGTTAAAAAAGTTACCGATGAAGTTGAAAAGATTGTACTTGAAGAGGGTGAAAAATTATTATTTGATTTTCATTTTCAAGATGTACATCTTGAAATACGAAAAAAATTAGGAAGACTTAAATATAGAACAAGTTACGGTCAAAATGTCCTTGATCATTCACGTGAGGTCGGCAATATTGCCGGTATGATAGCCGGTGAAATCAATGCTGATAGTATCATTGCGCAACGTGCGGGTCTGCTGCATGATATCGGAAAAGCTATAACCGTTGAAGGTGAAGGGGCACATGCGATTGTCGGCATGGAATTCCTGAAAAAGTATAAAGAAAAAGATATTATCTGCAATGCTGTTGGCGCTCATCATAATGAAATGGAACGAAAAACTATTTATGATGTTATTGTTCAGATTGCAGATGCCATCTCAGCTTCTCGTCCGGGGGCACGGCGTGAAACGATAGAAAACTATTTAAAACGATTGAAAAATCTTGAAGAGATTGCTCATAGTTTTAATGGGGTTGAAAAATGTTTTGCAATTCAAGCCGGGCGTGAATTACGTATTATGGTAAATCATGATATTGTAAATGATGATGAATCAAAACGATTGGCGCGTGAGGTTGCAACAAAAATTGAACAGGAAATGACCTATCCGGGGCAAGTAAAAGTAACGCTTATCCGGGAAACCAGGATTGTTGAATACGCCAAATAAATTGCACGGTCATGAAATGCCTTCATTCCGGGATTTATACTCGTGTAGTATAATATACTCGTAGCGGTATTATCATCACGGTACTATAAGAATCAAATTTGAGTGTACAATGACGAAACAACTTAAAGTAATGATGGTTGGCGATGTTATGGGACGCCCCGGTCGTCGAGCCATTGTTTCACTTTTAAAAAATATCAGAAAAGAACATTCGCTTGATTATATAATCGTTAATGGTGAAAACACTGCCGGCGGGTTTGGGATAACACAAAAATTAACCAGTGATTTTTATAATGCCGGTGTTGATGTGATTACCATGGGTAATCATGTTTGGGCAAACAAAGATATATATAATTTTATTAATCATGCTGATCGCTTAATCCGTCCGAATAATTTTCCTGAAGGGACTCCCGGTCACGGATATTGTTTATATCAGGCAGATGATAAACCCCTTATTGGTGTTATTAATATTATGGGACGTATTAATATGAGTGTTCTTCCCTGTCCGTTTCGTTCAGCAGCAGCAGCGATTGAAATTATTAAAAAAACAACACCGCTCATTTTTATTGATTTTCATAGTGAAACAACGTCAGAAAAAATTGCAATGGGATGGTATCTCGATGGTAGCGCAACTGCATTAGCCGGTACACATACACATGTACAGACAGCAGATGAGCGCATATTACCCAATGGGACAGCGTATATTACCGATCTGGGGATGACCGGTCCGTTTGATTCAGTTATTGGCATGCATAAAAAAAATGTTCTGAAACATTTCTTATCAAACATGCCGTTTCCATTCAGTGTTGCACGTGAAGATGTCAAACTTCACGGCATAATTATAACAGCGGATATTGAATCCGGTAAAGCACTTCAGGTTGAGCGAATTTCTGTTTCGTTGCCAGATGATGAACATGTTTAAAAAATATCTTACAACAAAACAAAAAATGTTTGAACAAGCATTACGGAAAGAAACACGTCAATGGAAGGGTCCATATCGTTTAAAACAAGCAATGCAGTATGCTCTTTTTACAGGGGGGAAACGTATTCGTCCTATTCTTGTTCTTATGACAGCAGAATTATTGCATGTTCCGTTACAGGAAATATTACCAATTGCGATTGCTCTTGAATGTATCCATACCTATTCGTTAATACATGATGATTTACCATCAATGGATGATGATGACTACCGAAGAGGGAAATTAACCGTTCACAAGCAGTATGATGAAGCAACAGCGATTTTAACCGGCGATGCATTATTGACCTATGCATTTAGTGTGCTTGTCCAATTACCGAAAAAACAGTATATTCCTAATGTGCTGGAATGTCTGAGCGAAGCAGCGGGTGAGCAGGGCATGGTTGGCGGGCAGCTGGAAGATATTATTTTAAAAAAATCGAATGCAACCGCACATATGATAAAGAAAATACATCAAATGAAGACAGGCGCATTATTCCATGCAAGTATCATGTCCGTTGTGGTATACTCAGGAATACAAAACAAACGACTCTTGAAAGAGTATGCTGATTTTGCTCATGCAATCGGTTATTTATTTCAATTAACGGATGATAAACTTGATGTTGAAGAAGCTCGAAACGGAGCGAAGAATAGTTTGAGTAATTTAGCACTGATTAAAGGCAGTACATATGTTGATAATGAAATACAGAAATGTCAAAATATAACGCGTGCATTCCTTAAGGCACACGCTTCAAATAATGCAGTATTTCCTGCATTAATACATTATCTTGCAACAAGGGCACAATGAGTTTATTAAAAAATATAAAAACACCACATGATATTCGAAGATGGAGTATTACGAAGCTGCAAGCACTTGCACAGGAAATTCGTGATACTATTATTAATGTTGTATCGGAAACCGGGGGGCATTTAGCGGCAAATTTAGGAGTCGTAGAGCTGACAATTGCGCTTCATTATGTTTTTAACACACCAAAAGATAAACTTATTTGGGACGTTGGACATCAAAGCTATCCGCATAAACTACTCACCGGAAGATTAAAAAAGTTTACAACATTACGGCAATATAAAGGAATGTCAGGATTTCCAAAACCCGAAGAATCAATATATGATACATTTGTTGCAGGACATAGCTCAACGTCAATTTCACTTGCTGCCGGCAGTGCTGTTGCACGTGATGTCCTGAAAAAAAAGCATCATATCATATCAGTTATTGGTGATGGTTCAATGACTGCTGGTATGGCGTATGAAGCATTAAATCATATCGGGCATATGCAGAAGAATGTTATTGTTGTGCTGAATGATAATACTATGTCGATTGAAAAAAATGTCGGCGCTATGTCAAACTATCTTAATAAACTGATAACTGATCCGAAGTATAATAGGATTAAGGATTCAATTGATACCCTTTTAGATAGAATAGGAAAACGTCCGGTTGCGCAATTTGGCGTACATGTTATCCGTCGATTTGAAGAAGCAATTAAAAATACCGTTGTACCCGGTATGGTGTTTGAAGAACTCGGGTTCAGATATTTTGGTCCAATAGACGGGCATAATCTTCAATCAATGATCACTATGCTTAAACGAATAAAAATAATACGCAATCGTCCGATTCTATTGCATGTTATTACACAAAAAGGGCATGGATTAGATTTTGCGGAACGTTCACCGGAAAAATATCATGGTGTATCAGCATTTAATCGGGAAAACGGCAAACAGAAATCAATCCCCGATAAACCGACCTATACCCATATTTTCGGTAAAACGCTGATTACACTTGCAAAAGCTGATAAAATGGTATGTGCGGTTACACCGGCAATGCTCAGCGGTTCAGGATTAGTTGAGTTTAATAAACAATTTCCGAATCGTTGTTGGGATGTCGGTATTGCTGAGCAGCATGCGATTACGTTTTCAGCTGCTCTTGCAAAATGGGGATTGAAACCGGCATGTGCAATATATTCTTCATTTTTACAAAGAGGATATGATCAATTAATTCATGATGTATGTTTACAAAACCTGCCGGTTCGGTTTTTTATTGATCGTGGAGGTATTGTCGGTCCTGATGGTCCAACTCATCATGGTGTTTTGGATTTGTCATTTTTACGTATTATTCCACGTTTAGTAATTCTTTCACCGGCTGATGGTATTGAATTGCAAAACATGATTTACACAGCACTGCAGTATACGAAAGGACCCATTGCAGTACGTTATCCGCGCGGAACAATTAATACTGACATTAATCTTGAGAGAAAGAGATTTTCAAGAATTCCTATCGGTAAATGTGAAATCCGTACAAAAGGAAAAGATATACTCCTCATCGGTTTTGGACCATTAGTGTCATTATGTGATGCTGCTGCTGTTATATTAAAACAATACGGTATTGCTGCAACAGTAATAAATCTACGAACATTAAAACCAATAGATAAAGATACTATACTCCCCTTAGCGAAAAAAATTAAAAAAATTGTTACTATTGAAGATAATGTTATTGCCGGTGGTATGGGCTCAGCAATTAATGAGTTATTACAGAAAAATAATATTTCAGCCATTGTACGTTCTCTTGGAATTCCTGATGCATTTATTGAACAGGGAAGTATCGAGAAAATACGTCAAAGTAATAATATGGATATACCGGCAATAGTTAATGCTGCAAAAATGGTATGTTCGCAATTTAGAAAAAAATGACACGTATTGATAAATATCTTGTGGAAAAAGGATTATGCACGTCGCGTAAACATGCACAAACATGTATTATTGCCGGTGAGGTATATATCAATAATACTCTTGCTGAAAAATCATCAATACTTGTTGATAATACTGCATGTGTAGAAATTCGTTCTTCCCGATCATATCCATATGTCTCGCGTGGTGGTGTAAAATTAGAACATGCATTACGATCTTTTAATATTACCGTAAAAAATCTCTGCATCTATGATATTGGGGCATCAACCGGTGGTTTTACTGATTGTCTTTTGCAAGAGGGAGCAGAAAAAGTGTTTTCTGTTGATGTCGGGTATGGGCAATTTGACTGGCGTTTACGTAATGATCCGCGCGTAGTATTATTAGAACGATACAATGCTCGATACCTTCGTAAAGAACAATTACCGTTTGAACCTGATATCGTTTGTATGGATGTTTCTTTTATTTCCGCAATTAAGATAATACAACCGCTTCGTGCTTTATTATCAAAACCAAGCATATGGTGTATTTTAATTAAGCCGCAATTTGAATCAGAACGTGGGGCAACCGGTAAAAAAGGGGTTATAAGGAATAAAGAGCTCCATTGTGCAATACTGCAAAAGTTCTGCCGACAATGTTATGATATACAATTAATGTGCTGTAATCTTACCTATTCGCCAATCAAAGGACCAAAAGGGAATATAGAGTTTTGGGGGTTATTCAGTGAGAATAAAACAAATAATGCCGTGCCGGCAACAATAGAACAGGTTGTCAATGAAGCACATATGATGGTAGAATAAGAGTATGAGTAAGCGGGCTGTATTTCTTGATCGGGATGATACTATTATTACCAATATTGATTATCTGCATCATCCTGACTTAATTGAGTTTTGTGATGGTGTGTTAGACGGTCTCAGAGTATTAAAAAATGCAGGCTATATGTTAATTATGGTTACTAATCAATCAGGTATCGGAAGAGGGTATATATCAGAAAGGAGACTACAGGAAATACATAGGCGGTTGAATCATCAATTATCACAATTGACGATTCCATTGGATGCAGTATACTTTGCTCCGGATGCTCCTCGGGAAGAATATCCGAAAGAGGTATTACGAAAACCCGGTAGTGGGATGCTCTTGCAGGCAGCTGATGAACATGCTCTTGATTTACAGCAATCATTTATGGTTGGTGATTCATATGGTGATATTATAGCAGGTGCTCGTGCAGGATGTACAACAATTCTTATTAATAAAAATAAAGATACTGATACGTGGGAACAACAACCCGATTATTGTGTTTCAACATTTGATAATGCGGTGAAAATTATTATCAGGAATACACGATGAAAAAAATACTTTCTCATATACAACTGCGGAAGATATGCAGGGAACTACATAACGATAGTAAGAAAATCGTTACGACAAATGGAGTATTTGATATTATTCATGTCGGACATATTGATTCATTAACCCGTGCACGGCAGAAAGGGGATGTATTAATCGTCGCATTGAATGCTGATGCATCAGTACGAAAAAATAAAGGACCTCATCGTCCGATCAATAATCTGAAAGCTCGCCAAAAAGTTATTGCCGCACTTGAATGTGTGGATTATGTAACTCATTTCAATGAGCAGGACCCCCGTGCTCTTCTCACGATCATTAAACCGGCAGTGCATATAAAGGGTGGTGATTATCGTTTATCTGACATTATAGAACGTGAGATAGTAGAGAAGAACGGCGGACATATAGTATTATTAAAGCCTGTTGCTGGATTCTCAACAACCGGTATAATTGAAAAAATAAAATCACTCATTACAAAAGGGATAGTATGAAAATAATCGGTGTTATTCCGGCACGATACCATTCATCCCGTCTTCCTGCAAAACCACTTGCTGATATTAATGGAAAACCGATGGTTTGGCATGTATGGAATCAAGCAGTAAAAGCAAAAGTATTTTCGGATATTATCGTTGCGACCGATGATCGACGTATTGTTACTGCTTTGAAAAAATTTCCAATGCACGTGATGATGACATCAAAAAAACATCGCAATGGGACGGAACGTATTGCTGAAGTCGCACAAAAAATACCTGCAGATATTGTTGTCAATATTCAAGGAGATGAACCATTATTGCCGATACAAAATATACGACGATGCATTACATTATGTACACAAAAGAACATTAATATTGCTACAGTAGCAATAAAAATAACTGATAATAAGGAAATACATGATACTGCTGTTGTAAAAACAATTATTAGTAAAGAAGGGAAAGCGTTATTATTTTCACGATTGCCAATCCCGTATCATCGCGATCATACTGATCGTACACCTGATTATTACAAGCATATTGGATTGTACGCATTTAAAAAACGAACATTGCTGCACGTAGTTGGTTTGAAACCAACGATGATTGAACAAGCAGAAAAATTAGAGCAGCTCCGGTGGTTGTATCATGGTTTTGTTATTCATGTTGCCCGTGTACAAAAAGATTCATGTGGTGTTGATACCCCACGTGATTTATCACATGTTCGGAAATTATTGCGAAAAGAATTAAAATAATCGCGATGATGCAATATTGATTTGGAAAATCCCCTGCCACTTTTTCAAGGGTAATGCTGACCATCCGTCAAATGGAGTAGCAAAGTCAAGTCCAATAATAAAATAGTTAAGTGCACGAATACGTAATCCGACACCTAATCCGCTTTTAATATCTTCAAAAATATATTTACCCGAAGTGCCAACTTGTTTACTTAATTTCCAATTAAGTGTATCATCCCATACACTGCCCCAATCCCAAAAGAAGACACCGCCAATATTCTGTATGGCAAAGTTTACCGGCCATGCCATTATAATTGTATCAAAAAGTGGAAAACGATATTCCAGTTTTGACATGAATATATGCCGTCCGGTATTAAAATCATCCTGATAACCACGGACAAAAAAACCTTCACGATTACGATAACTGCCGAAATTTATTATAGAATAAAATATAGAAAATGGATTATACGCACCTAAACCATAGGTTAATTCACGTTCACCTGATTGCGGTCCCCAATTATGACCTGTGAAACACCATAACCCGATCGTCTGTCTGCGAGAAACACGCACATAGCCGCGAAAATCAAGAAAAGCATTTTCATAAAACCAATCATTCCGCATGAGTTTAAATGATCGCTGATACGCAAGTTGAATACGGTATCCTTGTAGGGGAGAATGAAAAAAGCCAAGAAGCGTGTTGTCGAACGTGAGTTTTAATTCTGCTGTACGGACATTGTCATTTTCTAAATCAATAGTTTTCAGGAGCATTTTATCAGAAGTTGTCTTTGTATGATTTGTGAAATGTATAACGGTGTTTTCATGATTGACGGCAAAGTTTTGATTATTAATCTGAAAACGAAAACGGAGAAACTTACTGAAAGGATAAATTGCAAATAAGTGTTCTGTTAATTCCGTTGATGAATAGGTTTCAACAATATCAACATTTCCCGAAGTATTAGGCAGGTAATTTGAAATAGCGGTATGCCGTTGTACACTCTGCATATAGCTTTTGTAGCGATATACATTAATTCCATAGTCAATACGGTTTTTAAGATACATATAACTTGAATCAAAAACGGGATCAAATGTACTGTCATAATAATTTATCAGAAAAGAACCGTTAATTCTGTGATTTCCTAAAAGATCACTCATTCCTCCGCTTACCATTAGTTGCATACCGACACTTTTACCGACAGCCATACCGAATGCAAAAAACAGTGATTCTGCCTTCATATGAACATGATGCGTTTTAATAGTGAGATCAGATAAATTGCCGGCAGCCGTCATTAATGAATCAAATGTGTACAAGGTATTTGAGAGAACTAAATTTTCTTCTTTAACGGGAGCAAATTGTGATTCTAAGTTTGTTGTTGCAATAGTAAAAATATCATTGCCGCCATGATTAAAAATTGAACAAGCGATATATTCACCATTGGGTGCCCATGATGGGTCAAAAACGCCGCCGGTAACTTTTGTTAATTGTATTTCTTCTTTTGTTTCGAGATTGACAATATAGAGATTAAATATGCCATCCTTATCAGAAATATATGATAAATATTTATTATCATAGGATAGTGCCGGTGTTAGGTCCTGACCGGGAGAAGTGACTATTCTTTCGACTTGTGAAGGATCGTCAATATTCAGACGGAGTATATCATAATTAAAGGAGGTATATCCTGAAAAGGTATTGCCGGAAAAATAAATATACTTTCCATTACGTGAGTAATAGGGTGTTTGTTCATACTCTAAATTATCCGTTAATTGTTTTAAGTGATGTCCGTTCCAGCTGCAGGTATATAAATCTGATTGCCCGTCTTTAACACCAACGAAACAAATGCTTTCACCATCGGGAGAAACCGTTGGATAGCGAATAGTATCCATATTGAAACCAAATCTTTTTTTAACCCGTTTCTTTTTAATACTGTACAAATTGATTTGATCATTCGCTCCGTTTTTTGAAATAAATACTAACCATTGTGAATCCGGTGACCATGCTAATTCATTATTGAGCCGATTTAATTCCTCAAATAAATACTTACGATGTCCTTTAATAACGGTGCGGATATCATGACCGGTTTTCGGATTAATGAGGATAATTTCAGGATATTCATGTCGATCAGTTATTAAAGCAAGGTATTTGCTATTCGGAGAGATTGACGGTTGTAAATTCATAAAAGACCCGTCTCCGATTTCATAAAACCCTGTACGATGATAGGTTAATTGTGTATATAACTCCTGCGGCTCATGCAATGTTTCAATCATTGGCCAATATTTTTTACGTAAATATCGCTGCCATTTATCGCTTAAATCTTCCCGTGATATCGTCAGTACATTTTGAATTGACGTATCAAAATCACGGGTAATAACCGAATCTTTTAATAATTGACCAATAGTATCATCCCCATAATTATCAGCAATATACTGACAAAATGCCTGACCGCCTTTATATATCATATAGGCATTATTAATACGAAAGGCTGATAAATCACTTAATGATGGATTAAAACCGTTTATTGTTGCATCCCGCATATACATATCACATTCTGTATTATATCCTAATGATTCATATTCTGCCATTCCTTCAATAAAATACAATGGCGGCATAAATCCTTGCACGGGAAGTATTTTATCAATACCGTTTCCAAGTATAACCGCGAATTGCATTGCATGGGTTAATTCATGCTGTAAAATATGCCAATAATCAGCGTATGAACCGGTAAATGGTAATACGACACGAGTACGAAGTGAATCAGTAAACCCGCCGGTGCCTTCACCAATAAGATCACGAGTAATATTTGTCTGTTCAAAATCATTATGACTATTATAAATAATAACCGGTACCGGAAAGGTAAGTTCAATACCGAGGGCATCACTGAGCAATGCATGTATTTTTGTAATAATATCAGCAGTTAAACGTCCTAACTTTTCCTGATGCCGGTTAAAATAAAGTTCATAATGTGGCGTCGATATAAATGACCAGTTAAAACTTTTATATTGAACCTTATATTTACCGAAATTGATGACAAATACAGAAGCAATTAATAACAGTGGTATTATAATATACTTACGTAAGACAGCTGTGCGTGATAAGAGCATGTATATAATCCTATTCCATCAAATGATACCTTGTGCATCACCGATGACATAGATTATCGTTGATACTCGGTTTTGTCAAACACGCATTTTAATTCTGATGCAGGGTAACATTAATGCTTCTTCGATATAGGTTATAGTGCATAGTATTGGTGTCGATAATTTTTGCTTTTCATTGGATATATCGGCTTTTTCAATTATCCTGTCGGTATTGCGTATATATAACGCTGGTATATACGGAAAGTGGTTGACATTGATGATATGACTTATAATAATCAAACTATGCAAACAATAACTATTAATAAAATAACGTTTTCGAAAAATACTCCATTTGTATTAATTGCAGGACCGTGTGTTATTGAAAGTGAAGAAATATGTCTGGCGATAGGAGAACGCGTTAAATCAATTACGGAAGATTTAGGTATCACATATATTTTCAAAGCATCATTTGATAAAGCTAACCGAACTTCAATTCATTCATATAGGGGCCCGGGTCTTTCAGAGGGATTAAAAATTTTATCCAGGATAAAAGAAAAATTAAACATTCCTATACTAACCGATATTCATGAATCACAACAAGCCTCTGCAATTGCTGAAATTGCGGATATTTTGCAAATACCGGCTTTTTTATGCCGTCAGACTGATTTACTTGTTGCAGCAGCAAAAACCGGAAAAATCGTTAATGTCAAGAAAGGTCAGTTTTTATCACCGGGGGAAGTTAAAAGTATTATTACGAAGCTTGAAGAGAGCCATACACAAAATATTCTTATTACCGAACGAGGTACGTTTTTTGGATATAATCGATTAGTCAATGATTTTACGGCAATACCGGAAATGCAGTCATTTGGTTATCCGGTAATATATGATGCAACCCATAGTGTTCAAATGCCCGGAGGTGGGGGAGATACTACCGGTGGACGACGTGACATGATTCCAACTCTTGCCCGTGCAGCTGTTGCGGTTGGTATTCAAGGTCTTTTCATGGAAGTACATATTAATCCCGATGAAGGATTAAGTGATGCTGCAAATATGTTTCCCGTTGATGGATTACGTGATTTATTGTCTGAATTACAAAATATTGATAAATTAGTAAAGGGAATACATGCATAACATGAGTATCATTAATAATGCCAAAAGTGTAATTCAAACAGAAATAGAAGCATTATCTGATTTATTACAATCAGTTGATGAAAGTATGGCAGTAGCTGTAAAATTAATAGAAGAATGCAGTGGTCGAGTGATCATTACCGGGATGGGTAAATCAGGAATCATTGCCCGTAAAATTGCTGCAACCATGTCAAGTACAGGTACGGCAGCATTTTTTCTGAATCCGGCTGAAGGAATACATGGTGATTTAGGGCTTATTATGAGAAATGATGTTGTTATCGCAATATCAAAAGGCGGTGAAACTGACGAGGTTAATCGCATTATACCGTTAGTTAAACGTCAGGGGAATTCCATTATCGCGATAACCGCACACCCGAAGTCAACCTTAGCACATAATGCCGATTGTGTGCTCCTGATTGGCACAACTGCTGAAGCATGCCCTTTTAATTTAGCTCCAACTTCAAGCACAACTGCAACATTGGCATTAGGAGATGCTCTTGCTATTGCGTTATTGCAACAAAAAGGATTTACTGAAAAAGATTTTGCAATGCTGCATCCCGGCGGAAGTCTTGGAAGAAAGTTTATTACGGTTGAAGATATCATGTATGGAGCTGATGAAAAATTGCCAATAGTCAGTTCTGATACCATTATGACCGATGTTTTAAAAGTAATGATTTCAAAAAATAAACGCGGACATATTTGGGGGTTAGCATTAATAACTGACAACAATAATGCCATACAAGGAATTATTGTTGACGGAGACTTAAAACGATTACTTCTTGGCAATGCGAAAGTTGATTTATCACAATTAAAAGTCTGTGATGTAATGACAAAAAATCCTAAAACTATACAAAAAAAAGCTCTTGCGAATGAAGCACTGCACCATATGGAAGGAAAAATAACAAGTCTTGTTGTAGTCAATGATAATAATCAACCGGAAGGTATCGTGCATATTCATGATATTCTTGGTGCAAAAATTGCATGAACGAACTCTCTTGAAAATAGGTCAAAGGGTTATGAAAATATTTTTTTATTGTGCTGGTATTATCTCTATAGGTATATTGCTTATTGCATGTCCCGCTCATAATAAAAATGATAATACACATATTAAGGAAGTAACTGAGCTGATAGCACAATCTGATGCGGATTCTATATTTTTTGATTTTCAGGATAGTTGTTATAACGGTACTGAGTTAATATGGAAACTAAAAGCATCAAAAGCATTTCTCTATACGACGAATAATATACAGACGCTCAAGCTATTGGAATGCCGTTTTGTATTATATAAAAACGGTCAGGAAAGTGCTTCATTGACATCTGATACTGCAGTATATGATGATAAAGATAAAAATGTATATGCATCCGGCAATGTCGTGGCAGTATCTGAAGACGGTTCAACAATATATTCTGATTCTCTGACGCTTCTTCGTAATCAGGAAAAGATCGTTACTGATGATTATGTTGAAATTATTCAGGAGGACGGTTCAAAAATAACAGGAACAGGTATGGAAACTGATTATCAAGCAGAAGAAATTACTATATATAATTCACGTGGAAGTAATCCGAGAGGCATATGAAAAAAAGTATACTATTAATTGTTATCAGTACAGTATTATTTACCGGTATTTTTGCAGAACAGTTAACCTTTACTGCTGATGTATTAAAATATAAGTTTAAAGAAGGGGAAAAAAGAACACAATGCATTGGCAATGCAAAAATAATACAGGGATCAACAACAATTAAAGCACAGAGAATTACCATATACGGTGAAAATCATTCAACCGCTGTCTGTTCAGGCAATGTTGATGTTATTGATCGTGAAAGCCAAGTTGAAATAAAAGGGGGGAGGGCAGATTATAAAAAATACCCGAAATATGCGAAAATAACAAAATCCCCGATATTGTATTTAAATAAGGATAATGTTAAAGTTACAGCAGCGATTATGGAACGTTTTTTTGAAGAAGGGCGTAATGAAGCACAAGGAAATGTTGTTATTACAAAATCAAATACTATATGTAAAAGTGAACGTGCAACATTTTATGAAGATGAAAATAAATTTACTGCAGATGGTGAACCGCATGTTGAAATTGGCAAAGATATTTATTTTGCGGATTCAATTATTGTTCTAACTGAGGAAGATAGAATAATACTGAAGAATAATATACAAGCAATTATTTATCCCGGAAATAGTAATAAAGATAATTATACAAGGCTGACGCAATGAGCATGAATACGGCTTTAAAAAATAAAGATATAAAAACACTTATTGCCCATGATATCAAAAAAGAATATCGAAAAACATATGTTGTTAAAGGGGTTGATTTAAAAGTAGCACAAGGGGAAATAGTCGGGTTACTCGGTCCGAATGGTGCCGGTAAAACAACAACTTTTTATATGATTACCGGTTTAATAAAAGCAAATGATGGTGATATTTATATCAACGAAACACCATTAACAAAAATGCCAATGTACTTACGAGCACGAATGGGAATCGGTTATCTTGCACAAGAAGCGTCAATTTTCAGACGATTAACAACGGAAGAAAACCTAATTGCTATTTTAGAAACACAAGGACTAACGCGTCATGAAATAAATATGCGAACTGAAGAATTACTGACTGAGTTTAGTATTACGCATATTGCAAAGCGAAAAGCATATATGCTCTCAGGTGGAGAGAGACGTCGTACTGAAATAGCACGTGCATTATGCAGTAATCCTGCTTTTTTGCTCATGGATGAACCATTTGCAGGAATTGATCCGATTGCTGTTTTAGATATTCAAAAAATGATTATGCATCTGAAAAAACGTGATATTGGAGTATTAATTACTGACCATAATGTTCGTGAGACACTTAAAATTACCGATAGATCATATATTATGTATGATGGTAAAATACGTTTCAGCGGAACCCCAAAAGAACTTATAGAAAATAAAGAAGCCCGGAAAATATATTTAGGTCAAGATTTTACCATGTAAAGAATAAATCATTTCGAGCGTTTTCACTGTCCATTTCAACTTTAGAATACCCTTGCAATACGAATGAATTGCGTATACTGTACTACTATGGATAAAATGCATTTGAAAATAAATCAACGAACATCGTTACGCATGATCCCGACAACACAATTGCAATTAACTATGAAAATCATGCAGTTATCAACGATTGATTTACGTAATGAAATTGCCCATGAACTTGAACAAAATCCTGTATTAGAAGAATCTCCGCCGGTTTCCGAAACTGCTGAAAATAACGAAGAGAGTTCGACAGAACGTGAAAACACATCCGATGAAATGTTTCAATATTTTGAAGACAGCAGCGATTCAGGATATTCCGGCTATCGTGTACGAAATGACGTATCAGATAATAAACAGCAATTTATCGAGGGGGTATTAACCCGTCCGGAATCATTAATTGATCATTTACTGCAGCAAATGCATTTAAGCTCACATGATGAAAAAGAATATGCAATTGGCGAGTTTCTTATATCCAATATCAATGATGAAGGATATATCACCATTCCATTTGAAGAAATAGCGGGTTCAAGTAAATATTCAATACATGAATTAGAAACCGTTTTAAAAACAATACAAACATTTGATCCGAATGGTGTCGGCGCCCGTAATTTACGTGAATGCTTGCTGATTCAAATACGACAATTGCCGGAAAAGAAACCAATAGCAGAACGTATTATTGATAAATACTTTTTACTCTTATCGCAACGTAAAACTGATCAAATAGCAAAAAAAATGAAATTGCCGAAAAGTATTATTAATGAAGCGCTGGAATGCATCATGCGGCTTAATCCGAAGCCCGGACATGAGTATGATACAAAAAAAGTTGAGTATGTTGTTCCGGATGTATCGGTTATCCGTCATGGCGATTCATTTCGCATTATTATGAATGATGAATGGATTCCGAAAATTAGAGTCAATAGTTATTATCACAGTTTAATACGTAATCGCGGAACAAAACTGAAAATTAAAAAGTTCTTACGTGAAAAATATTATAATGCGATCCAGCTTATTAAAAGTATTGAGCAGCGACGGAATACGTTGTATAAAGTAACAGCATCATTATTAACCGTACAACAGGAATTCTTTAATCATGGCAGTAAACATATTAAACCATTAACATTACGTGAAATTGCTGATATGATTGATATGCATGAATCAACTATTAGCCGAGCAACCAGTGGAAAGTATATTCAAACACCGTGGGGAATATTTGAATTAAAATATTTCTTCTCCAGTAAAATTGCATCTAAATCCGGTGCGGCATTATCATCACAATCAGTAAAAGAAATAATTAAAGATATTATAGAAAATGAAAGTGGTCGTGGTATGAGCGATAAAAAAATTGTTGAAATGCTCTCAGAACTTGGTATAAAAATCGCTCGACGAACGGTTACAAAGTATAGAAAAAAACTAGGTATACTACCGTCAAACTTACGAAAAACCGGAGGAAAATAACTATGCTTCGTATTACGGGAAAAAATATTCGTATTACTCCTGCAATTAAAAGTTATATTGAAAGAAAGTTTAATCGAGTAATACCATATTTAAATAATTTTATTGATGCGCACATATTTTTAAAAGTAACAAAAAAACAACATGAAGCAGAAGTGCTGATCAATGCAGATCATAAACAATTTGTATATTCAGTTAAAACAAATGATTTGTATTCTTCTATTGATAAACTTATAGATAAAACAGATCGGCAACTGGCAAAATATAAAGAAAAAATCACTCATCATCATTATAAGAATAAAAACCATAAAAAGGGAATGAAAAATACCAGTCGAAGTAAAACTCGTTTAAACACGATGCCAATATTAAAACCAATGACAATTAAAGAAGCGATACTTCGTCTTGATATTGAAAAAGATAATCATTTATTGTTTACGATGATTAATGCTAATAAACCCATGGTAAATGATAATGATTTAAAACGTGCGTTATTATTTAAAAGCAAAGAAGGATTTTTCCATCTCATTGTACATACACATTCTTTTTTTAGAAGTATTTTCGGTAGAAAAAAGACTCATCTTATGGAATATATCTATATTAATTCCAATAATACACCGCAAATCATTAAACGACACCGGCTTGTTTTGCCACACTATACCTATGCTGAAGCAGTTGCATCAGTTGCTTCTGTTACTGAGCATTATTTAGTGTACTATAATACAGAACTCAACTTGATGTGTTTTATATATCAAAAAGGAAAACGAAAAGAAAATCATTTTTCTTTAGAACTGCAATAACGGTAGTATTATGAGTGCTTTCCTGCGCAATATGATGCGGCACGCTATTAATGCTACTAATAATTAGGCGTTACAATGTTTCCTGTTTTAATAATTTCTCATGGTGAATTAGCAGAACAAATGATTAAGAGTGCGGAATTGATGATGGGACCAATTGAGGAGGTCTATGCAATCAATTTCGCGAAAGGTCAAGACAGAGAAACACTCGCGCATACGATTAATCAATTTGTTCATCAGCATGTTCATAATGAGGGGGTGCTGATATTTATCGATATGTTTGGTGGATCATGTCTTAATAGTTGTACCTCACTGTATACGCGTGATGATATTGATATTATATGTGGGGTTAACCTCCCGATGCTGTTATCCGCGTTAACATATCGTTTATCATTGCAGCGCACATCAGTCGTGCAGAAATTATCGGATGAGCATAATAATTTTATTGTTAATGTTAAAGAACGTTTAAAAAAAGCTAATCATTCAGCAAATAAATAGTAGTATTTTATTCTAGAAAGCTTATTGCAAATATGATATATTTACACAATTCAATCGTACACCAAAAAAGATTGAATGCCATACGGCTGTATTATAACAGCTTTTTTAATTATAGATGCCTGTAGTAAGGAACGATAATGCGAAATTGTATATTTCGTATAGATGATAGACTCATTCACGGTCAGGTTATTGTCGGTTGGGTTAATCAATTAAATTTAAAAGAAATTATTGTTGCCAACAATGAGTTGGTAAAAAATGTTTTACGCCGTAATTTACTTGAGATATCTGTTCCTGAAAAAGTTCAAACACACTTTTTAACACTCAATGATACTATTGAATATTTTAAATCACGAGAAGAAAAAAAATCAATCACCGGAATATTATTAGTAGAAAATCCACATGATGCATTGATACTCTCAAATAACGGATTACCCATAACAGAAATAAACCTTGGTGGTATGCAACAAATGGGAAAAGGAAAAGAGAAATTGCCACTTGCCCCCTATATTAGAATAAATAAAAAAGATGCCCGAGAATTATTAATACTATCTAAAAAAGGAATTATAATAGAAGGAAGAGCTACTCCGAAAGATAAACCGATTGATATAATAAAACTGATAAAAATGAAAGAATCAGAATTATGAAATCCATCAATCTTATTCTCGGTATGTATAATCATCAACCAATCGGTAGTTTACACTCTGATTTCGATACAGCATATCATTTGTCATATATACCATTTCTTGAAATACTTAATAATTTTCCTGATATACGATATACCTATCATACATCCGGCGTACTACTTGATTGGATATTAGATAATTATTCTCAATACATAGAAGTTATTCAAAACCTGATCAATACCAATCAATTGGAATTACAAAGCAGTGGATATTACGAACCACTATTAACTGCGATACCGCGTAATGATGCCGTTGCACAAATCAAACGTATGAATCAAAAAGTACAAACACTTTGGAAGTATACACCGAATGGAGTAGGGATAACCGCTTATACGTGGGAACCGATAATACCGTCAATTTTATCCGATGCCGGTATTACTTATTGTGCTATTGATGATACCTGTTTTCATGCTGCAGGCATACAAGCACAAGATTGTTTTTATCCGTACATAACAGAAGATAATGGTGCAGTCGTTACTGTTTTTCCGGTAAGTACATATTTTAAACGGCAATCAATTTGGGACAACCCGAAAGAGGTAATATCGTATTTAAAATCAATTGCTGATGATAGCGGAGAGAGAGTTGTTGTATTGATGGAAAACAATCAATCCTCCGGAAAGTTGCCTGAAAAATATAACATCAATAGTAATCGTACACACATTGAAAGTTTATTTACACTGCTGATCGAAAATAAAGATTGGATTAATATTATAGGATATAACGATTATTTAAATCAGTTTACAACGCAGAAGAGATTATATTTAAATAGTACAGGACAGTATATTGTACCCGATCATAATAATAAAAATGATTCTCCAATGAGATTTCAAAGAAATATATTTGCACAAGATAATGACAGTAATATCATACATAAAAAAATGCTTCATGTACACGATATAATACAGAGTAATAATGAAGTATATGGTATTGATGCAGCATTACATGAGTTATATAAAGGACAATGTCATAATGCCTATTGGCATGGAGAGTATGGCGATTTATACAATAGTCATCTTCGTCATGCGATATATCACCATTTAATTAATGCTGAAAATATTGTAGCATCCTTATCCGTCTTAAAAAATAATACTGTTACTTTTGAAAAGAAAGATATCAATGCTGATGGTATTCAGGAAACTGTTATTAATACGCCGCAATTTCAAGCATATATAAGTCCTCATCAAGGCGGATACTGTTATGAGCTTGACATTAAAAAATATACCATGAATATATTTAATACCATTTATCAACAATCTGACGTAAATCATGACTCTGCACAAGGTCTTTCAAAAAACAATTCATCCGCATCATGTTTATCTACTACTCAAACAACAGAGCATCATACAATGAAATCGGTCTTAAAAGATAATACATATCCGCGAAAAGGTTTTATTGATCATTTTTTACCGGTTGCAGCAACCGTGGATGATATAATACATGGTATAAAAAATGAAGCATACCCAGAAACATTAATAACTCCAATTAAAAAGACTCATCACGGTGTAACAATGAATACACTATGGCGGTTTTCAGATTCACCCAATAAGGCTATTACTATCGAAAAGACACTGACATTCGCTCATAATGCAACACTCTCAATAGTCTTAAAAAATAATACCAATACATCAAACAATTGTATTTATGGTAATGAAACATCTTTTGCATTATTAGCGGGACATCATCCTGATAATTATTTTACTTTCTATAATGATACTAATAATCAAATATATATTTCTGATAACTATTTTGATACCCAATTGTCATTACATGATGTAAAATATATTCGAATGCACTGTGCTGCATTACACTGTACAATAGATTATATATTTTCAAAACCTGCACATTGCTGTGTTGCCCCCATTACAACGCTATCCGGGAATGATGCCGAAGTGTGTTATCAAGGTTCAGTAATAATGCCGTATTGGAATATAACTATTGCTCCATATCAGCAATGGAGCTGTAAACTTGAATTGGTTTTTATGGATATATAAATGTCACCGATAACGCATCAAATAATTACTATTGCAGGATTAAGTGGAATTGTCGGTGGTATACTGCATCTTGATAATAAAAATGTTGGAAATACGTTAATAGGTCATGCAATATTTTGTGCACCGATAATTGCACTGGCTAATATAATATTGTTGCCGCATGCTTTTTCACATACAACTGTTATCCATGCATTGGAAATGGGTATTATCATTGGTGCAATGTATGAATTGGTTTGGATAAATAAGTTTCCGGTTGGCGTTGAGATACAACCGGAAGGCTCTTTTGCTGCAATATGTGCTATTACCACAACACTGTGTGTAAATGAATTTGTTGCAGTATATGCTTTTAAAACATTAGGAATGCCGGAAGGTGAATCTATTAATATGCTGCCGATGATGCTGGCATTATATGCTCCATTAGCATATGTGAGTCAATTGTTGAATAGAGGCTTTCGTCGTATTAATACCGGATTGATTACCGGATTTCTCAAGACAATTCGTATGAATCGATATGATTTTCAGGTCTACAATACCTATGGTATTCTTATTGTCGTTACTATATCAGCATTGGTTATTTTTATCTCAATACTTTTCGGATATATGATAACGATTACGAGCATAACGGAATCAGTCTTTCCGAAAGAAATGACAATAATGGTTTTAAAAAGTATTAATGCCAGCAATCATTTTTTACCGCTTTTTGCATTAGTGTTTTTTATTCATATAATCAACACCAATGATAAATATCTTGAATTTATTGGCGGGGGAATTGCCGCATTAATGATGATTATCATATTTAAGCATGTCCCAATTATTATTGCCATTGTCTCGGTGTTTTTAATCGGCACGGTTATTATTATTGTATATCACTATTCGGATGTATTACGTATTAAAAAAGGAAAAGAAACTTGAAAAATAGTAAAATACATCGAAAATCTTTAGTGCGGGCATTTTTACATACATATTTAGTCGATAATTTGTTTAATGAACAATACTTTCAAAACTTCGGTTTCGCGTTCTCAATTGAACCAATACTAAAAGATATAAGCCGAACAACACAGGAGAAAATAAAAAATCTATTACGTCATTTTGAATATTTCAGAACTAATTATATATTTTTCCCGCTTATTTTAGGTGCTACTATTAAACATGAATTATCCCATCAATTATCACTCGTTAAGAAAACAAAATTTAATATGATGAGTGCAGTATCAGCATTAGGGGATAATCTGATTTATGCTTCATTTCAGCCGCTGTGTATCTTGTGTGCTATTATTTTCCCTCTTTTTATCGTTAGGCATACTCATGCCCCATTATATAGTATCGTCGCTCTTGCATTTATTTGGTTGGTCTATAATACATTAATGACCATTATGCGTTTACGTCTTTTTCAATTAGGTATTAAAGAAGGGATCAAGGCAATATTTGTTATTACGGGTTGGGGATTAAAAAAGGCAACTATGACCATTCAACGGATTACTGCATATATTGCAGGCGCATCGGTTGTATTTTTACTGATACATGAAGATCCGATTATTGTCTTTAATAATCAGATACAATCAATCGGCTATGGGATGATTGTGATCATTGCGATTGTGCTTTATTTTATTATGAAAATGACAAAACCTATTTACATGTTGTATTCATTATTAATAGGTTCATTTATAGTTTATTATTTTTTGCAAATGGTATAAAAGTATGTTACAAAGAGAAGTAAAAATAAATAATATTAAAGGCTTTCATGCACGTCCGGCAACTCAGTTTGTTAAAGTGGCGAATACCTTTGAGAGCTCAGTTCAATTATTAGTTGGTGATGAGAAAGTAGATGCAAAGAGTGTTATTTCAATAATTGCATTGGCACTTCCGGTTGATTGCATTGTAACTATTATTACTGATGGACCTGATGAAGCAGAAGCATTAGATGCTTTGGCAAATATTATCGAAAGTGAAAAGTATGAATAATAAACTCTATAAAAGGTTATTAACTATACTTATCGGTTTACTTATCGTTAGTTGTTGTTATGCCGAAAACACCTCGATAAGTAATAATCATAATTTAGTATTACGTAAATACAATTATAAAAACCCCGCTCTTGCCGGTGTCCTTTCATGGTATGCGCCCGGGCTTGGTCAATTCTATACAGAAAAATATGTAAAAGGTATGATCTTTTTCACAGCAGAAAATGCTCTGCTTATTACGACTATTTCAATTGTTGCTGATTTCGATTTTAGTTTTGATGAAGGAATGTTTTTTAATTTTAGTATTAAACCGAAAGAACATATTACTGAAGATGATAATTATTTACTAATTTTATTTGCTGCTTGTTACGGAGCGTTGCATATGTATAACGTTATTGATGCCGTTGTCTCAACGGGTAATTATAATAAACATATACGCCAACAAGTAAGTGTATCAGAAAACGGTAATATACAATTCGGTATTAAAGCCGATCTCCCTATTCAACTGTCGTCGGAAGAAAAACTTAACCGGAAACTCTATTACTATCAAAAATTAAAAGACCCGTTCGTTGCAGGAGCGCTTAGTTTTAGTTTCACCGGATTAGGGCAATTCTATGCAGAGGATTATTATTCTGGCAGTCTTTTTATTTTATTGAATCTTACTTCAAAGTTTCTCGGTGTCGTCATGCTGACGGATTTAAATAAACGATATTCAAAAAGAGGATTATCTGATTCTGTCAGTTGGATTGAATTGAAACAAACCGATCAAATAATGCTGATTTCTTATATCGCTTCATCAGTAATTTTAAAAGGAATTAATGTAATAACTGCAGTTATAGCAGTTAATCGCTACAATAAAAGTCTTGAAAATCAATTTCAAGTTCCTATAACGCGAACTTCATATAAAATAGATTGTCGTATTGATAAATCATCTCAAGCAGTGAAAATGGGTGTCTGTTTTGATGTATAAGTATACTAGTATAAATAATCGTAATATCTATACAATTGTTTTGATATGTATTTTCATCATACTATCTGTTTCCCCGATATTTGCACTTCGGCTTTCTGTTAAAAATGGATCACTCTATGCAAGTAATGATAGTATTTATTTAAAAGGGCATATACAACCTGATTATCCTGAACAATTCTTTAATGTTATTGAAACGGGAACAATCGCAACACAACGTATACGATTAGTATTACAGGAAAGAGCATTGAGTGGGAAAAAAGTATCAAGCTATGTGTTTACCCGAACAATACAATATGATGAATGGAGTCATCTGTATATAATTATTGAGAATCATAATACAATACGTGAATCAACGCATGTTTTTAAACATCGTAATGAAATGTCTGAGTATCTTCGTTCGCTTAATGCTATATGGATATGTTCACGGCGATTAATCAATAAACATATTAATTATGAAGTAGTTATACGCGCTGAAATTACCAGTATTGTCTTTTTACCGCCGATTGGATGGATATTGAATAGTCTATATAATTTTTCATCAAATCCAATCGTAATAGAACAATTTACCGGAAATAAGTATTCTTATGAATAAATCTAATAATAATAAACGTCGTCGTTCTAAAATGCGATTTAGGCGGCAATTTAGAAATTCAGCAATAATTTTAATACTATTATTAGTTCTTTCACTATTAATATCACCGTTATTATTTAAATGGCTTCTTCCTGAATTTAGTAATGAGCAGGGGAAAAATATATTTTTAATTATATTTATTGTGCTGGTGTATTTTATATTATGTGTTGCGGGATTTATTATATATGGTTTTATTCGCCTGCAATCTGATTATGCTGCAGGAAAACCCGGATCAAGTTTCCAGCGTCGCTTATTATTTACTATTATATTTATTGCAATCATTCCGTTATTTATTATTACTCTGTTCTCAGAGTTTTCAATGCGGCGTTCAATTAATTCAGTTATTAACGAACGGTATATAAAAATTGAAAATCTCTTAGTCAATATTGAAGATATTATCATTGGTTTTGTAAAGCAGGATATTGTCAATACGATACAACGGTTACGTGCTGATCCGATATTTATCAATACAGCATTTTTAGGAAATACGCGTAATGTATCACAGTTTGCAATCAGAAATGATCTTGATTATATCGGTATATATACTTCAACATTAAAACCATTAGCACAGTATTATCGATCACAAAAACTTCGTTTATCATATTCAAATGTTGCCCAACCAATTGCTATAACTGTTAAACATATTAATAAAGAAATATTCGTTACTAATGCCCGTGGCTATGAAGTTGATTATATGCAAGCATTTGCTGCAATCGGTCATCCTAATACAATGGGATATATCGTTATAGCAAAAACGTTTCCGGCAAATATTTCATATATCGGACGTGAAAATGCTGAAAGTCGTCAGGCATTAAATCAATTAAAATATTTACGCCAACCGTTATTGGGAAGTACGTTGTTACTGATGATATCAGTTATGCTGGTTACGATGCTTTTAGCAATGCTTATCAGTTACTTGTTTTCAAAAATGCTTGCTGCTCCAATTCAGGAATTAGCGGTTGCAACAAAACGTGTAGCTGCCGGCGATTTAACCTATGTAATAAAATATAAACCGCGTGATGAACTAAAACAATTGGTCAACTCGTTCAATAAAATGACGAATGAGCTTAATGCAAGTAAACAAGCATTAATTCATAGTGAACGTATTGCAGCGTGGAGTGAAATAGGGCGCAGAATTGCCCACGAAATTAAAAACCCATTGACACCAATTAAACTGTCTGCAGAACGTATACGAAAAAAATATACCGGCACAGACGAAGAATATAAAAAAGTCTTATTATCCGGTATTAATACTATTGTTGAAGAGGTTGATAATTTAAAATCGCTTGTTGATGAGTTTTCTGAATTTGCCCGTATGCCCCAGCTGCAGCTTAAGGTCTGTGATATTAATACTATTGTACGAGCTACACTAAAAATATTTGATGGTATATCAGAAGGAATTACGATAAAAACAGATCTTGCCGGAGAATTGCCATTATTGAATCTTGATAAGAAACAAATTAATCAAGTTATTATCAATCTTATTAACAATGCGATTGATGCGGTTAATGGCAACGGGACGATTACCATATCAACCTACAAAGAAAATACTATGTTTGGAACATTTGTCTATTTGAAAATTACTGATACCGGTATTGGTATTGATGCTGATACACTCAGTAAAATATATAATCCTTATTTCAGTATGAAAAAAAATGGTACTGGATTAGGATTATCTATTGTTGAGAAAATAATTACTGAACATCATAGTAAAATTACATGTGAAAGTGAAATAAAAAAAGGGACAACATTTACTATTGAATTTCCGGTATAATAATTCACATCGAAGAAAGGAACAATACATTTCATGGAGTGTACAGTATTAGTTGTTGATGATGAAGAAAATATTCGACATATCATCAGAGATATATTAGAAGATGAAGGCTATACCGTTATTACGGCACCTAATGGTGTGAAAGCACTTAATACTGTTAAACTAAAACATCCGGATATTGTTATTCTTGATATTTGGATGCCCGGCATTGGTGGTATGGAAGTTTTACAGCAATTGCGTATGGATTATCCTGAAATTGTTGTTATTGTTATTACCGGACATGGTACTGTTGACACTGCAGTATCTGCATTAAAACTTGGTGCTTTTGATTATATTGAAAAACCTCTTTCAATGGATAAAATAATTAGTATCGTAAAAAAAGCTTGTCATAATTAATAGTTGTTAATATTACATAAATATATCAATATCTCCCCTATATATAATTTTCGTTATACTCAATAGATGGTTCTCTAATCATGATACATAATTAAATAGTTCACAGAGTTTTATAGAATAATGCAGATAACCATACCTCATATCTCCAATATACTATATCAGCGTTCCGGTTGTAGATAATATGCTGATGTGTTTCGATATGTAGCAATTGGCGGAATTGTTTTATCATGATTATTTCGCATTGTTATTATTTCTTTCTTCATCCGCCTATTCGGAATAAGCGATGTGAAAATAGTAACATAGAAATTTATTCCTTCAACCATACTGTAGTCAGTTTTATTATTGTTTGATTTATTAATATCTGAATAGCTAATACCAACTACACTGTTGAAAAGTATGTAATATAGGGCAAGACTTATTATATGAATCTCGCTGCCAATAATCGTAATGGTTTCATCAGTGCTGTATTTACCGGAAGCATTATATCCGTAAATGCCATATGGAACAAAAGCGATTGTATTAAGCATTAATGGGAATAATCGACTACCGCGATTAATGCGCACAAGAGGAATTGAACAATGAATGCTCCCTTGATAGATAACAGTGCTTTTTAAGGCGTTTCTAATAGTATGTTGTTGTTCAATGATAAAAGGATTCCGTAATCCTGTTATAAAGGGCAGGTAATTGAGTTCAGGGGTATCGGTAATACCGGTATTAAGTGAAAAAGCTGAACGCCCGATTAATCCGATTGAAGAAGAATGAAATACGAAGGGGAAGTATTTATCGAGCGTAAGAAATAAATAATCGCCAGATATATGTTTTAATGATTCTGAATAAAACTGAATAGTGTCATCTTCATGTATATATTTTATATCAAGTGATTCACCGTGTTCATAATCAACAGAATGCACAAATGATAAACGCCGATTAATATACATATCGACGGAGCCATTATATTTTATACAGTGTCGATTTTTATTTCTATCAATTGACTTATCATCTAATTTTATTGTTGGTGCTGTGGATGATAATTTGGTATCAATAGTATTATATCGATACTTTACCGATGTTCCAATTGTTCCGGGATTTAATGGAAAAGCTAGTGAGGCATTCATTCCAATTGTTTCAGTATGATAATAATTAAATGCAAGTGAATTAGTATTGTATTCTGTAATTACCGGTTGCTTTGTATAGTTATAATTGTCATATATGAATGATATTTTCGGATACACTATCCCGATATAAAGTTTATTGTAAAGATTGACCTGTTTCAGTAGATAATTATATTTAATATTAATCGTATAGGTATATTTATCTAATGGATCAGAGAATGCAAAATCAATTCCGGAGAGTATTGATTTTCCACGGCCGTATATATATTCAGCTTGCAGAGTAGGGGTCCAAAACATGCGGGTAAACTTAATTGCATTATACCTGATTGTTTTTTTTGATAAATATATTTGTGAAGAATATTTATTTGTATAATATTGTGTTTCCGGTATGGTCTCAATTTCATTCGGATACTGATATACCGCTAATAAATTTTTATCAATCGGAATTCGTGCAAGATTAAACCCATTGGTCGTATAATGGTTAAAATAAAGCCAATTCATATCAGGTGAGAGTTTTCCTTGTACTGCTGCACTAAGCATATGAGTGAGTTTGTAATATTTATTATTGTCAAAATCATATGCGTATATATTATAAATATTATTTATTGTAGCAGTAAATGTCAGTAAACGACCATCTGATGACCATACCGGAAATAATTCTTCGTTGGTACTCGATGCAATTATTTTATAGGTTTTATTATGCATATCAAATAGTACAATATCATGTAAGGTATTACTGCGATGTATACTCATTGCAATGAAAGAACCATTGGGAGATATTGATGGATCAAAAACATCAAAGGGCATAGTAGAGAGCACTGAACAATCACCGTTTGTAGGATTAATACGTACTAATGTTCTTTTACCGGTATTTTGTTGAATACCAATTAATTCCCCGCTATCGTTTGCATCTACCTCAATAATATGTTGTTTATGAGTTATACGGTTTATTCGTTTGGTTAGAATGGAATAAGAAAAGACATCATAAAAATCGCGATACAATGATGATGAAATGTTTTTTGTAAAATATATGATAGTATCATTAAGGGCGATATCATTTATTCCTGATGATGCTTGTATCGATAGAATATTCTTTTGTTTAAAACTATTGCTATCAATTTTAATTAATTGAAAACCTTTTTTTGGTGTATATCGTGAAAGATATATCGTATCATTATTGATGGTATAATCAAATATTTCTCCGCCATTAATAGTTATCGGATTGCATTTTGTGATTGTACCATCATTTTTAATACGATCTATTTCATCACGATAATGCCGGTACCCCCATTGTTCAAACTTAAACCAACTAATATACGCCGGATAAGAAAATGTTTTCATAAAAGTGCTTTTCGTTAAATAGGGAAGATGACCGCTTTGTTCTTTATTCCAGTCTAAAATCTTTTGTTCAGTAAATTGTGATGCAATATATGAGTGATATAATCCTCCGTAAAAATAGCCGTTAATACCAAGCGGCCATGCCGGGTAATAATACGAAGTAGTCCTGCTGATTGGTACAAATTTATTATTCAGTATATCTGAGCGAATATGCATATTAAGATAGGGTGATACAATACGTCCTTTTCCGGTTATTTCAGATTCATAATAAACAGCCAACCCTTCAACCATAGTAACCGGTAATAATCCCATTGGTGATACATTTTGACCAAATAATCGCTGCAGTGGTTTGTAAATGCCTCGCCCCATATGCATATGATATATATGGGTTAATTCATGTACAAGAATCATTTTAATCCACTCATGATAATGATCGATACTTGAATTAACTTCCGGTGGAATGAGATTAATGGTAATTATTGGTACTGGTATTGAAGTTGCAGATCCATTGACGCTGTCTTCATAATCTGAAAGTATAATATGAATTTTTGGACGCAATATAACATTAAATGTATTCTCAAAATACGGTATATAGCTTTCACATAGTATTAATATTTGTTTAACATACGGTTCTGTTGATTCGCTATAATGCACAACAACATTATCAGCAATACAACTTTTCCATTTAATATTCGGAGGGCATTCCACAGCATGAGAAACAGAAACTATAAGGAATATAAATAATATCAAACAGCGTTTCTGAATACATTGCAACATGTAATTATACCTCAAATTAAATAATACGCCCTAAAGGATAATATAAAATAAACAACTTTAATATTTGTGTTTTCAATAATGCATATTAAACTTATAAATATTATTGCTGTTTCTAATAAAGATCGTCTTTTCAATAAACAATATAAAAAATCTGAAATACTTTTAATACGGTATGTATTTGAATCAGACTCTTTGTTATAAATATTAAAGATATAATACTATATATATAATTTAATAGCAATATTGCATTATTTTAAATATTATTATCACCCGGATATTTACCTGAAATAGTATTGTAACAATAACAAACGATACAATACAAATAATATATGTAAAAAATATAAAATAATACTAAAGCTGTATTACGTATTAACCGATAATAGAAATACAGAAGGTATGTTTAATTTCCAATAAAACTTAATATCAATAATGGAGGACGCGCTAAATGAAGACAAAGGGTGATTTTTTAATCTATGTTACTGCAATAATTGCTTGTATTTTAATGATCGGTTTACTCACAACAACAAATACAATTTCATATAATCTTCCTGAAGAAAAATCAATAATTAATAAAGCCACCCTTGATGAGATAAATACAGAGACTTCAAATATTAATTTTGATAAAGAAATAGATATTATTATTAAATCAATAATGTCCGAACAAGAAGATATTATCAGCAGTATTGCAAATCAGCGTTATATTGAATTAAAAACAGTTCCTCCCGAAACAACAGTTACCATTATTGATAAGGGAAATGGAGAAAGGGTAATATCCGGTGAAGAAAAAATTCGTCGTGAACTTATTCATGAGATAAAAAAATCAATTACTGAAAATGATAAAGATACTACTTTAAATAATACTATTATTTCGAGTAAAGAAAAGCAACCGATTATTCATACAGTTAAAAAGGGTGAATGTCTCTGGAATATAAGTTTAAAATATAAAACTTCAGTGAGTACTATCATTTCTGCCAATAATCTTAAAAATCCGAATTCAATACGAATTGGCTCACAACTTAAAATACCACATGTTTCAAGACCGACATCATCAGTTCAATCCAGTGATACAACAGCACCGCCGGTAACGTCAACATCAATTACAAAGTATACGTCTGATATAAAAAATACAAAAACAGTACGTGGGATTTGGCATTATGTATATAAAGGTCAAACTATTTCAGAAATAGCGCGATTATATGATACGACTATTTCAACAATTCGAATGTATAATCCGAATATAAAAAATATTAATATGGTTAAATATGGGACAAAACTTTTTATACCCGGTAATAAAAAAATAATTGAAGCGAGATTATATAAAACACAATGGAGTTGGCCGAAAACCGGTAAATTAACATCGGTATATGGTATGCGAATGCATCCGATTTATAAGAAAATGCTGTTTCATAACGGTATTGATATATCCGGTGAGATTGGCGACTCAATACGTGCTGCAAATGGCGGTATTTGCATTTACAGCGGCTGGAAGAAAGGGTATGGAAAGATTGTTATTCTTGCACATGAAAATAATTATTTAAGCGTCTACGCTCATAATAGTGTAAATCTGGTCAGTAAAGGTCAAGTAGTGCAACAGGGAGATGTTATTGCAAAACTTGGTAATACCGGAGTATCAACCGGTCCACATGTTCATTTTGAAGTTAGAAAAAATAATAAACCGATTAATCCAATTAATTTTCTAAAATAAAATTTATAATAATGGGGTTATATGAGTGATTTTTCACTTAATAACTTAATTCATTACCTGTATTGTCCGCTACGTTATCATTACAGTAATTCACTGTATACCAAGAATGATAGTGTATTATATCATTCATCAGTTAAAAAAGCTATAATAGCAATATTACAAAATAATCTTCCAAATACCGATTATACTGCAATTCAAGCATTAAATAATGAAATTAATATCCAAAATAACGCAGTAAAATGTAATGACTTGAATTCGTCAAAAAATAATATTAAGCGTATTAAGGAATGTATACGAAAGTATTCGAAATATAATATTACCGGTTTTTCTCATAAAATAACATTTTCATTGCCTTATGCACATTTTACTGATTTTATTGATTTTACGTATCAGTATCGAAAAAAACGATATGGCATATGGATTTATGCCGGACCGCTTACCGAGCGATATCGTGATATATTAAGATGTATTCTTTATTTTCTTAATAATTCAGCAGATAAATTATATATTGCAGATACAATTAAAATTGCATGTATTGAAGATAGTAGTAGTATTCAAATTGCGAATAAAAGTAGTTACTGTGATGCTTTCATAAATGATCTAACTGCATTTAATAAAATTAAAAAATTAACGCCATATAAAAATGAAACATGTTCAAACTGCTCCTATATTTCAATGTGTCCGGCGCATCCGGTACAGGTTAATAATAGAGATATGCAGTTTAATAAATCTAAAGAAATAATGGGAATTATTATTACAGCACTTAATGAATTAAATACAAAGACTGATATACATCAGGTTATTTCATATATAAATAGAATAATACAATCAATTTATAATCAAGAAAATGCTTTATTATTATTTTTAAAAAGTAACAGATCAAAACAATTACATCTTTTTAATAAATCAAATTCTCGTATACCGGTAAAAAAATCACTTATCAATCATGTTTTTTCTGAGCAGAAATCAATAGAAAAGGGGAGTATAATATATTTTCCATTTACTGCAAGGAATCGTAAATTAGGTGTAATTGCTATCAATAACAGTAATAATAAGATTAATCAAGAAGACACATTATATTCAATGATTATTAATTATGCAGCAGTTACTTTTCATAATATCAGAACATTTAATCTTGCAATTCGGGATGGTTTAACCGGTTGTTATAATAAACGATATCTTATCATGATGCTTGAGGATATATTGAATATAAGTATTAATACAAAACATATATTTAGTATTATATTATTTGATTTGGATCACTTTAAACATTATAATGATACCTATGGTCATCCGAATGGTGATATCATACTAAAATCATTATCATCAAGATTAATTGATGCTATCGGTCAGGATGGGGCACTGTATAGATTTGGTGGTGAAGAATTTGTCGCTGTATTGCCATATTTTTCAATAGATGATGCAGTACAAAAAGCAGAAGAATGCCGAAGAGCAATTAATGATCTTCGCATAGAAACAAAACAATTCTTATGGAGAATAACCGCATCAATTGGTGTTGCAGCGTTTCCGGATCATGGAAAAACGATTGATTCTTTATTAAATGCAGCCGATACTGCTTTATATCAGGCAAAGAATAATGGCAGAAATCAAGTTGTTTGTGCATAAAATTTGAAGGAAAGTATAAAATAAGGCATGAAAAAAATATATATACTCATTATATTGTTATCACTCATTTCAGTATCATATTCTGAAACATCAACAAGTATTGCACAGAAATACTATATTGAAGCACAACGGTATTATTCAGAAGGTTCTTCTGAACAGGCGATACAAAAATTATATAAAGCAATACAAACCCGAGCCGATTATGCCGAGGCATATAAAATGTTAGGGGATATATATTTTGAGCTGCATAATTTTATTCAAGCGAAATATCTGTATATGCAGGTTGATACATTTTCAACAAATCTGCAATATACCGGCGATTTATCATCAGTTTATTACAATTTAAGTGAAATATGGTTTGCTGATAGATCAGTGAAAACGAATCTTGAAATGGCAATATTCTATTGTAACAAATGCATTGCAATCAATTCTAATTTTATTTTAGCATATTATCGTATTGCCGGTTATGAAAAGACATTAGCAGAAAAACAATTTAATGAAATACAATCTTTGAAAAACAATAGCGATATTATGATTATGGCTGCTGATAAAAATTATTTACGAGCAGTTAGTGATTATGATACGTTTATAACGTTATCAATTATTTCAGGAAATCCTCAATATAAAAATAGTATTAATATTGCTTATGATAAGTTAACATTCATTTTAGATAAACAAAAGTTATACTCTCGTGCATTACCGTATTTACGTTCGTGGAAAGAAATAAATCCTTATAATACAAAATGTCAAGAACGATTATCCCGCGCAAAAAAAGAATTAACTAAAAATCGCTAAATTACTATAAACCTCAATTGCTGCATTGTTAATATCACTTCCGATAATATATATTATGTTAACTTTTAGGATTAAGTTAAACGTCCCGTAAATGAATTTTTGTTTTTATATTCATACTCTTCATAATTTATTGTATTATCAGTCATTTTAATAATATAATTACAAGATGCTATTATTTTTTTTAATTCTCTTTGCGTATCTTGCATTCTACTGACAAGAGAATGAATACAGACTTTCGAAGATATTCTTAATTTTTTTAATTCGTTACGTAAAAAGTGATCGGGCAATTCTATTTTATGCCGAAGAATATCATCAAGTACCGAAACTGTGCTGAATTTTTCAGCCTTAGAAATATTTTTCAGTTTATTGTAATAATCACGCCGAATTGAAATTGTCGTAAAATCTTTGTTTCGCATAAATAAACTCCTTGTTATTGTTTATTGTTATGCGTCCCTTTACTTTTTCACACAAAAAACATTTATTCTCAACAACATATTAAATTTTCAAAGAGTCGTATAATTATCATGTATCATTAATATCGGTAACTGTCAACCGAATATTCAGATTATTTGCGCATTATTTAAATAACTCCATACAGAGCCTTCCGGTTTCCTCTGTATGGAACGTTACGGGCAGTTTTCATACACACCTTCGTATATTTGTTATTGTTTCGTCAGCGGGCTCT
>Ga0256845_1000461_pt1 | contig 38506 bp, 32 predicted proteins | sample RiftiametaG_FD_189101 | JGI IMG/M metagenome (GOLD analysis project Ga0256845, IMG submission 189101) | Tube worm associated microbial communities from hydrothermal vent at the East Pacific Rise, Pacific Ocean - Riftia | ecosystem: Host-associated > Annelida > Integument > Unclassified ...
ATTATCCCATTATCTAAATCGGATATGATTTTTTCCTTTAAAGCAAAAGGTAATACTACTCTTTTTTTCTTCTTTTTATCCATTACAACTATAATTTAGTTGTATAGCTATTTCAGGACAAGACAGTATAGCTGAAAGTTGTGTTGGATTAGTACATAATGGAATGCAATATGGAGATAAATTGTCTGGTTATGCTATAACGGTTACGCAAGATGACATTAATAATCCAGAATCTCCATGTTCAAAACAATTTGAATGGAAGTCTGAACCTACGAAAATAATTGAAACTCCTATATCTGTAACCCAATCGAATACTGGAGATCCGGTGGCTTATCCTATGAAAATGAATGAAATAAAGCATAAAATTTATGATTGTGAACGAAACCAACTACCAAATTTATTTGCTATTGATAACAGTTTAGAGGAAAATAATACTTCTAAAGTCAACAACTCAACAGAATTATCTTCTAATTCTGCAACATCTACTTGGTTCTTTCCTAATCCTGTAGCAGCTTCATCACAATTACAATTAAAATTAGCAGATGAAGAAGAAACAATTAAGATATACGATAACCTTGGACATATGTTAGTAACAAAGTATCTTTCTGGATCAGTAACTTTAAATATTTCAGAGCTTCCAAAAGGAGTTTATTTTATTGAAAAAACGAATAAATATGGGGATGTTTCTGGTGAGAAGTTAATCATCTATTAACGGCTCTCAGCCTAGATTAAATTAGGCTACTCTGAGTCAGAATCATAAGAATAGTTCTGCAAGCTAGTTTATTATAGAATTCCGAGATTTAATAAAAAGGGAGAAGATCAAGTGTTCTTCTCCCTTTTTATTTAACCAAAAACTTACTTTCTTAACCCAGTAAAGTAACCTTCCAATGTTTCTCTTTGTTCATGTGTTAACTCTGCCTCAGAATGCATAATAAAGTATGAATCTAATGGCATTTCCCCTTCCTCTACCTCTTCCGCACATTCTTCTAATTTATGATCTTTTCTTTTTAGAGAATAATCACCCCATTCAGAAAAATTAAGTTCTTCACGCCCTTCATTAATGTGATCTTTAATAAACCAAGATACAGGTGCTATATTTGTGTACCAAGGGTAAGAAACTTGATTTGAGTGACAATCATAACAAGATGTTTTTAATAAAGCAGCTATTTCAACTGGAGGATGATTAACTTCAATAAAATCAATTTCTATTGCTGTTACTGGATTCGTTTTATCAATTCTAAAAAATTGAATGACTACAACCAATACCGCTAATCCGATTAAAACTTTCTTCAATATTTTCTTTATCATCTTTGATTTTTTTGTCAAAGATAGGATTTAACTCCCAAAAAAGTAAGTGATTTATTTATTTTTATACACAAGGAATTTAAGTGGTAGTCTTACCTATTACTCATTTAGTTAAATATTATAAATTAATACGACTTTAGAAGCACTTTATTTTTAATACTTTTCTTACCTTACAAAAGGTAAGATTTAACATAAATTCCGACTCAATAATTAGTGGGATTGCCCGATTCGTACTGCTCATAATTAAAAATATGATTACCTTTACAAAGTGAAATCAACGGACGAAAAATATTTAGAACGTGCCTTATATTTGGCAAAATTAGGTCAAGAAAATGCAGCACCAAATCCTATGGTAGGTTCTGTTATTGTACATGATGGAAAAATTATAGGGGAAGGCTATCATGAAAAATGTGGTCAGGCTCATGCTGAAGTCAACGCCATTAATTCTGTTAAAGACAAAACCTTACTATCTAAATCTACACTTTATGTCAATTTAGAGCCTTGTGCACATTTTGGTAAAACACCACCCTGTTCTAATTTAATTATTGAACACAAAATTCCTAAAGTTGTGATCGGTTGTATCGATTCATTTTCTGAAGTGGCAGGTAAGGGCATTGAAAGAATGCGAAAAGCGGGTATTGACGTTAGTATTGGTGTCCTAGAACAGGAATCTTTGGATATTAATAAACGTTTTTTTACATTTCATACGAACAAAAGACCATTCATTATTTTAAAATGGGCACGGTCTGCTAATGGATGTATGGATATTGACCGCACTGAAAAACAAAAAGGTATTTTTTGGATTACTCAGCCAGAAACTAAAAGTTTAGTTCATAAATGGCGTGCTGAAGAAGCTGGAATTTTAGTAGGTAGGCAAACTATCGAAACTGATAACCCTTCATTGACATGCAGAGACTATGTAGGTAACAATCCTACTCGCTTTGTTATAGATAAAAGTTTAAAAACCAATTACTCAAACTTTACAATTAGTAAAGACGGTGTAAAAACGTACATTTTTAATAACATAGAATCAAAAACAATCGACAATATAGTTTATGTTAAGCTAAACGATTTCTCATTGGATTCAATCTTACACGAAATTTATAAATTAGACATTCAATCTATAATCGTGGAAGGTGGTAAATTTACGTTAACTCAGTTTATTGAGGCCAATTTATGGGATGAAGCTAGAGTTTTAAATGGTATTGGAAATATCGAAAAAGGAATATCAAGTCCATCTATTTCTGGTAAGGTTATAGCATCTTATCAATTTGGTAAGGATTCTGTTACCATTTTAAAAAAATAAAACACATCCGATTAATTTGTTTTAATGATTTGGCGAACTTTTTAAAAGTTAACCTCATTTATTCACCCTTTTCACTCAATCTAAAAAGGCGTTGACTCATTTGCTATTTTTTTATAGTTAGATATGATTCATCTTTGAAAAAAATAAAATTATGAAAAAATATGCTGTATTACTATTGTTAACTCTATTTACTCATGAATCTTTTGCAAATAGCTTCTACAACCAATTATGTGATTTTAACTACAATTGGTTGAAATATGAAAATCGAATTATAGATACAGATGCTAAACTATTTAATTCAGATGTAGACTATATACAATCTCACTTGGGAGAAGTGATTCTAATTTTAAAAGCAAATCCTACAAATTATTTAAATTCGGAGGAAAAGGCAAGTCGATTTAACCTTATTAGAGCTTTAGAAGTTTACTGCCAAAAAGGAATTTTTCCAGTAAATAAATATCGTAAAGAACGAACTCCAGTATTTATTGATGAATACAATACACATTGTGCAGTTGGGCATTTGTTAGAAAAAACTGGACGAGAAAAATTAGCACAACGGATTGCAAACGCAAACAATTATGCTTGGGTTAAAGAAATTACGAACCCAGAACTATTAGTATGGCAAAAGCAATCGGGATTAAGCTTAGAAGAGTTGAAATTAATTCAAGGTGCTTATGATTTTTATCCAATGCTGAACCTACATGACCCTAATAAATATGAAATTCCACAGAAACCAGAATTCATGACACTTTTTTTTGACAAAAACGAATCAAATAAAACAGAAAAGAAAAAGATTTGGTGTAAAGGCGAAGGACTTAATGGTATTTTACATGGACGTTGGGAACAAAACTACTCAGAAAAGTTACCATGGATTGTAGGCTTCTTTAATAAAGGAAAACGAACAGGACAATGGAAGGAATATTATCAAGGTACTAACAAGTTATGTAGAACTGAAAATTGGAGGAATAATAAACTAAACGGTGTCAGAAAACGATTTAATAAAGCTGGTTTAATTATAGAAGAAATTTTATTCAAAAACGGAAGAGCCATTACAAAAACTAATTATGACTTAAATGGCTCATTAAAATTTATTCGTACTCCACTAGACTCTAATATCGTATGGACAGAAGTGTATACTACTGGAGGATCAATATTAGCATATGGAAAAGAAAAAGTACATAATCCTGGTAATTTAATGTGGTTTCAAAATATAGAGTTAACAGCCTTAAACACGGCGGCAATTACCTCTAGAGATTTACAAAAAACTAACTCATTCAGAGGAGGAAACCAACCAATCTATATGAATCCTGAAAGTGGTACAGGTTTATATAATGCCCCTCCTTTAGTGGAATATAAAAAAGAAGGTGAATGGGTTTACTATAAAGACTATAATATTGAGGAAGTAAAGACATTTGAAAGCAAGTTTCATAATATGATTTATATTCACTATACTTTACTTGAAGTTGAAATGAGGCCATATTTTATTGGCATAGAAAATCAAAAAATAATAGAGGATTATGACTCTATAGTCATACACTATGTTAATAATAATATTACTGACTTTATTGGCTTTAGCGAAAATCAATATTTACATTTTATATTTAAATTTCAACATGGATTGATTCCAACGTTTATTATGAATTACTCACAATATAGCCGTAGAATGTGGGATTCTAATAGCTATACACAAGATATAAGGATGAAAATGGTTGGACAATACAATAAAAACAAAGAGAGGATAGGACGTTGGATCTATTATGACTTCAATCAAAATATTATTAGAACAGATAGTTATATTACCCCGTGGAAAGAAGAGAAAAGTGAAAATTTAGTAATTACTGCTAATTAGTAACTAAAAAGTCTACAGATAGCCTGTAGACTTTTTTAATATAATCTTAAATACCTTTAATGTTTCACTCTACATATCTTTTTAATTCTTGTAGTAGTTGAATTGGGTTTTTAAAGCCCACAATAGTTCCTTTTTTGATTTCATTTTTATTCAATACAACAAAGGATGGAAAGCTTAATTTAGAATCTAATAAACTTACCGCTAAGGTATTGTATCCTGCCTTTGCATTATATTGTTTATATTCATATAAATTACCTTTATAAGCTATAGCTTCTTTAGTTTCTGCATCCATTTTCACCGCATAAAAGTGAGTATTCATATACTCAATAACCGATTTATCCATAAATGTAGTCGCATCCATTTTTTTACACCAGCCACACCAATCAGTGTAAATATCTATAAAAATAAACTTTTTGTTGTCGTGCGACAAATCAATAGCTGTTTCAAAATCGTACCACCTAATTTTTGTGTTGTCTATTATTGGTTCTACACCTTTAACTTCTTTCGTATTGTTATCTTTAGTTACCAATACTTTATCCGTATTTTTAGTCGTACCACAACCTAATAAGCTAAAAATTGATAGAGTTAGTATAAGTATGTTTTTCATAATATGATATCTTTAAAGATAAGTTACAATATATGCCTTTCTATTGAAATAATAAAATTCTAAGTCTAGAGTTTAAGATTATTCAAATAAATTCATTTGAATAAATGCATTCTTAAACGCTAAATCTTTCATCCAATCGTCACCAAAAGTGCTACCAATATGACCACTTCCAAAATGAGTTTTAAATAAAATAGTAGAAGTACCTATATTGTATTCTTTTACCTTAGCCACATATTTAGCAATTTGCCAAGTTGGTGTTTGATAATCATTTGAACTTGCAATAAAGAACAAGTTTGGATAGGCTTGTCGTTTTATATTTTGGTAAGGCGAATATGATTTTATATACTCATAATATATCTTTTCATTTGGATTACCTATTTCTTTATAATGATCAGTTGTTAATGGCAACGTATCCATCATCATTGTAGTTAAAGCACCTAAGTATGCATGATCTAGAATAACTGTATTAAACAACTCTGGACGTCTATTAATAACCGCCCCCATTAAAAGTCCACCAGCACTTACACCATAACCAACTAAATAATCAGGCGTGGTATATTTCTTTTTAATTAAATATTCAGCACAACTAATGTAATCATTGAACGTATTCTTTTTATTCAATAATTTCCCTTCCAAATGCCAATTACTGCCTAGTACTCCTCCCCCTCTAACATGTGCATAAACAATAGTATAACCTTCATTCAATAATGTTATATCTTCCTTATTAAAATCATATCCTCCACTTATACTACCATACATACCATAAGCTTTTAAGATTAACCCTTTATGCGACTTAGTAACATAACTACTTTTTAATACAGTCATGGGAATTTTACTTCCATCATAAGCTTTTACCCAAACTCTGTTCACAGCAATGTTATTTAAAACTTGATTGTATTTAAATTTTATTTTCGATTGATTTACTTTACTTAAAGTATTCTTATTCAAATCAAACGTATAGTGAATGAACGGTGTATTTGGTGTTGAGTATTCAATATTAATCACGTCATTATTTTTCAAATTAAGTACCCCATCAAAAATCTTAGAAGAAAATTCAATCTTATGCCATTTTTTTTCTACTTTAAGTTTGAACAAAATTTCATTAAACGAGTTATTAAGCGTGTTTAGTACATAATATTTATCTGTAATTAAAAAGTCAGTAATTTTAATATCATCTTTAACTATAATTAAATCAGTTAGTACACCATTTTCAAATACTGCGACTTTATTATTAAGCGCATCTTTATTCGTTAAGAAATGAAGTGTATTATCAAATTCTTTAGGTTCATGTACGACATTTAATTCTCTCGGTAAAATTAATTCAAAATATGGATATAATTGTGTTGTATCAGCAACATATATTTCATTCTCATTCATAGATTGAATACTACAAATGAATTTATTTTTTGTTTTTGAAATTGACACATCAAAAGTAGAATCTGATATGAAAAATAAAAGAGAATCTTGCTGTGTATTAATATTTCTACAAAACAATTTATCACTACGTTTAGTCGTATTACACTTAGAATAAAGCAATAATGAATCATTAAACCACTCAAAGCTATACACCTCTGAAATGCTATCTAAAATATCGGCATTAGATTTAGTTTGAATAATTAGATTATTATTTTTACCTCCATTGACTGTATATTGAATTCCCAAATTCATATTAGAAGTTTTAATTTTAGTGAAATAACAGTTTGGTCTCTTAATTTTAAAGTTCTCGTAGTTAAAGATTGATTTCCTGTTTATAGAATCTAAATACTCATAAAGATGCAAATATTCTAAGGAATCATTATCTCTATATAAGTCACCTTTTTTATGTCCCCTTATATTTTTGGTCGTATCCTTTAAATAAAAACTATTCAAATTAGTAAAGATACGCTTCTGTGTTTTTCTTTCTGGAATTAAATGATTTTCAGCAAATTCATTTTCCTTTTCTAGGTAATTATAAAACAAGTCACTTTTAGTTGGATTAGAAAACCAGTGGTAATAATCAGTAATAGATTCTAACGGATATTGATGAACCGTTTTTTCTTTATTGGCAGTAGGTATTAGTAAATTTTTCTTTTGTTTAAATCGGCTTAAAAATTGTTCTTCTAATGGTGTTTTGGATTCTAAATCAGTTTTAATTTTATTTGATAATTTAGGATAAGATCCTAATTCATAGTTCATCCAAAATTCTGGATTGTACAAACTCTCATAATTACGCAATTGAGTTAATCGAGTATGTTTCCATTCGTCTTTTTCTGATATTTCATGTACCGAATCTTTATTAATATGGGCAATGAATAATTCTTGATAACTGTTTACTAAAGATGCCTTTTTATTTTTGAGATATAATTTTCTAGTTTGTTGAAGACTTACTTTATTTAAATACCATTTAGATTCAAATTCTTTATATTCAACTGATACAGTATAATTTAAAGGTATTCTATGTTTGTAAAAACCATAATCAAAACTTTGTAGTAATTGAAAGTCCATTTTCACAATGGCAAAAGATTTCTTATCAACGTATAATCTACCTGTATAGCATCCATTTTTATTTTTAAAAATATGATTAAAAATAACTCGTTTTGAAGCTGATTTTGGATGGAATTGAATTACATAACAACTTTTCCCATTGACCAATTCACTTTCTTTTTTTGAATACATGTAATTATTTAACGTTCTTGGGTTCAAAAAATCATTCCTATACTTAATATAATCTTTAGCGGTTAAACTAAGCGGGTTACCAGTTATTGACATATCCAACTTATTCAAACTACTACTCTCTGAAGACCGACTTTCAATTATTTTAACTTTATCATCTCTAGTATTATGTTGAGTTGGAAATCCATCAAAAAAATAATTTTGTTCATATTCAAAAGCATAACTGTCGTCATTAAGAAATTTTTTCACAGATTTAAGATCAATGTTTTTTTGAATGTATTTAGTATAATGTAAATCAACAACCGCTTCGTTTATATAAATAAACTTACCATTTTCTTGCATTAACTCTCTATATAATCCTTGAAAATTGACAGCGGTTTCACTATAATTTTCAATGGTATTTCTAAGTGTTTTTTTTAATATCTTATTTACTGAAAGTGGTTTCTTGTAAACAATTTCAACTTCTTCTAACTTTGTATTTGATGATGTTAATTGAATCGAAATTTTAGCACCTTCATTCAAATCAATTGGAAACACATTCTTCTCATAACCAATATAAGAGCAAACCAATGTATCAATTGACAATTTTGAATACAATTTTGCTACACCTTCTAAATTAGTTGTCGTCCCTTTTCCTACTTCCTTTAAATAAAGTGTAGCAAATGGTAAAGGCTCATGTGTAAGGGCATCTGTCACAGTAATTTCTATGTTTTGTTGGGTAAAACAGTTAACTGTATTTAAAAGTAATAGAACTAATAGATTTTTTAAATTCATTTTAATAGATTAAGTGCCTAATATTCGACAAATATAATGTACCGAGTTCTTATAAAATTGTATGAATTTCGCATTTAAGTTAAAACCCAATTAACTTTATCCTCTATAGTTAATAAATTATTGAAAAAAAATTTTGGTTTATATCCTGTAAGACTCTTAAAATTCTTAATCATATGGGCTTGATCAAAATAATTTGAGGTACAACTTACCTCTGTTAAATTTCCCTTATTTTTGTTTTGTAATGCCTTTCTAAATCGAACAATTTTTCTAAATTCAGAAGGCGTCTTACCTGTATGTTTTTTAAAATGGGTTATTAATGTTTTATGATTTATAGCGTTATTTTTAGCAACTAGAGCAATTGATAATTCCGGGTTTTGAATAATGTCTTCAATAGACTTCTTAAGCGTATAATTTACATACCCTTTATGTTTACCCATCCAATAATCTTCAAGTTTTTCAATCATTTTTTCATTAGAATTTAATTTAAGAATAGAAATCATTGTCTCCTCATAATCTTTAAAAGGAAAAAAATAAAAATTCTCATCAGAACAATAATCGCTTAACGATTTTTCTAAGAAAGCATTTAAACCTAAAGGCTTAAAATAAATCGTAATCTCTTTTATATCACCATCATACTGTATTAATAATGGTTTAGTAAATTTTGTTTCTATATCTGAAGTAAAGTTTTGTTCGATAGATTGACTAACTTCAATTTTATAAGGGGTACGAAATAATTTTATATTTGAACTAATTGTGACAATTGAAAAAATATTTGGAAATGTAAAATATGCCGTCTTTAAATCACTTTTTGAATGTGTAAGTATATAAAAACAGTCTATATATTCTTTTATTAACGCGTTTGTTGGTTTTATAACTTCAACTTTCATTTTATATAAATTCATAGAGTTTACTGAATAACTCGATTGAATTATTTGGTTACAGAATACTACTACAAATTAATTTTTATTTTGAAGATTACAAACCAAAATATAAGCATGTCAAGTAACAACTCATTTTGATTTCATTATGTATTAAAAAATGGATCACCATTTAATTGAAACTATCAATAATAAGTGTACAGAAAATCAATTTCCATTGTGTACGTATTACCCATTATTAATATAATGTTGATAAAAAAATGCAGACAAAACAGTTCTTTTAGAAGAATTAAGTATCGCCTGCATTAGTTAATAATGTTCTAATGACTCCTTAAAAGAAATAGTTCCCTACTTCTTTAGAATTAATTATCAATGCCGGAATTTTTTCCTTATTCATTATAATTTCTTGGAATATCGTATCAAATTGAGAGAATACAGAATCACTGTAATATGAAATACCTATTAAATCACAATTATGAGTTTTAGCATAATCTAGAATGTCATCAGAAGATATTTTTTTAATATTTTCATTAACATGTTCAATATTATGCTCTGCAAATTCTTTATTCAAAATTTGAAGGTTTACTGCACTTTTAATTTTGTAAGCTGTATCCGAATATTTTTCAGAGAGAATATGAACTTTAGAGTCAGATTTCCTAGCAATTGCTGACACTACTTGCTCAATTTGTAAACATTCTTTAGAAATATCAACAGGGAAAACAATATTTTTTGTTGTTGTATACTTATGTCCTTCTTGAACAATAATAAACGGTGTATGCGTACTCTTAATTACTTTAATCGCAAACGACCCAAATACTTTCTGCATCCCTTTTGCACCATGAGTTCCCATGACAACAATGGATGTATGATTTTCTTTAGCTACATTTCCAATGGTTTCAAAAATATCACCTTTTCTTACAATTACATTTATATTTAAACCTTTAGTATCTAAGTTTTCAGTAAGTTTTAAAAATTGAGCTTCTGCCTTTTTATTATCCTTACTGTTTTTAGTAACGTGCAATAAATTAATTTCAGCATCAAAAGTTTTAGCTAAATCAATAGCGTAGTTTAATGCTGTATCACCTGCTGAAGTAAAATCATGAGGTACTAATAAATTTCTTGCTGTCATAGTTCTTAGTTTTGATGACTAAGATATAATATATTATTGTAAAAGCCATACTAAACTTCTATTTAAATATCAAAGCTAATACTATAAACTTGTAAAGCAACAAATTAAAAAAAGCCAATCAAATTGATTGGCTTTTAAATTTTATATCTGATCAGTTAATTATTAATGAAAGAAATCTTTCATTTTATCAAAGAATCCTTTTTCTTTTCTTGATGGGTTTGGTTTGAAGTTTTCGGTCTTTCTAAATTTCTCTAAAATAGACTTCTCTTCTTTTGATAACGATTGAGGCGTCCATACATTAATATGTACAAACAAATCTCCTTTACCATATCCATTAACACTAGGAATTCCTTTACCTTTTAATCTTAACATTTTCCCACTTTGAGTTCCAGCATCAATTTTAATTTTTGCTTTTCCTTCTACTAATGGTACAAAAAAGTCAGACCCTAACGCTGCATCAGCAAAGTTAACGTAAGCTTCATAATGTAAATTTTCGCTATCACGCTTTAAGTCAGTATCGTTTTCCTCTTCAATCACCACTAATAAATCTCCTGCAATACCATCAAATGGACCTGCATTACCTTTACCAGAAACTTTCAATTGCATCCCCTCTTCTACTCCAGCTGGAATTTTAACTTCAATTACTTCTTCTTGACGTTTTAACCCTTGTGCATCAGCTCCATTTGGACGTTTATCAATAAACTTACCAGAACCACTACAAGTAGAACAAGTTGCTTGTGTTTGCATAGCACCAAGCATAGTCTGCATAACTTTAGTTACAACACCTTGGCCATTACAAGCTGAACACTCGTCATAAGTTACACCTTCAACGTTAACTAATTTATTAACCTTAATTTTTTTAACAACACCTAACGCAACGTCTTTAAGTGATAATTTAATTTTTACTCTTAAATCACTTCCTTTAACAACTCGCCTTCCACGACCTTGGCTTCTACCGCCTCCGCCAAAGCCACCGCCACCAAACACGTCACCAAACTGACTAAATATGTCATCCATATTCATTCCGCCTCCGCCGCCAAAGCCTCCGCCACCACCTTGGGCAGCACCTTGATGACCAAATCGGTCATAACGCGCACGTTTGTCGTCATTACTTAAAATCTCATATGCTTCTGCTGCTTCTTTAAACTTATCTTCAGCAGCATCATCATCTGGATTCTTATCTGGATGATATTTTAAGGCTAACTTTCTGTAGGATTTTTTAATCTCCTTAGCATCAGCACTTTTAGAAACCCCTAAAATATCGTAATAATCTCTTTTACTCATAATTTTTTAAATTATTGACCTACAACTACTTTTGGATATCTAATCGATTTCCCTTTTAAATTATATCCTTTTTCAACACAATCAATTACTTTACCAATGTCTGATTTTTTAGGAGCAGGAATATTTGTAATCGCTTCATGTATATCCGCATTAAATACTTCACCAGTCGCATCAACAACTTCTAAACCTTTACCTTTTAAAATGCTATCAAATTTGCTATGAATTAATTTAAATCCTTCTTTAACACCTTCAAGATCTTCCGACTTCTTATTGTTATCGATTGCTCTATCAAAATCATCTAGTACAGTTAACAAATCTTTCATTAAATTACCAGTAGCCATTCCAATAATGTCTGCTTTTTCTTTAATCGTTCTTTTTCTAAAATTATCAAAATCAGAATAAAGTCTAACGTATTTATTATTTAAGTCTGCAATTTTTTCTTCATCTGTCTTCTCAACAATAACTTCTTCTGGCGTTTCTATAGTTGCCTCAGTCGCTTCAGTCCCTTCCTCATTCTCAGTAGAATTAATAGTATCTTTTAATTCTTCTTGTTCAATTTTTTCTTCTGACATTTTTCTCTTCTTTTTAAAAAACATGTTATTTTTAATTATCTTCCCTCACTCAAATACACTGCCAACTGTATATAATAGCCATTATGACAGTTGTTAATAATTTATAAGACTAGATGACATAACACATAAGACTATATGACGTAAGCGCATGGTAAATGACAAAATTTGGCTAGAAACGGCCTGTCAGTTAAAGTACCACAGCCTTCATTACGTACAGATACACATTCTATGCTACTATTTTTTTTTGGGGGGGCACTTTAGTCACGCTTTACATTTCACTATTTTTTCGGGTTTGACTAACCTAATTTAAAAAATAAAATCGCTTCTTTGGTCGCCATTTAATTTCAAAATTTTGTGATCAACCCATTCAAATTGATTTTGGCCGCAATCGTTAGTGCAAATTAATAGCACTGAGTTCATGTAGATAGCTATAGTGGGGCTGATTTCAAATTCTATAGCGTAATGTAATTCACCTTAGAATTTCAACTCCAGCGTTTGTATTAAAGACAGAAGTATTTATTGTAAACCTATCGAGAACAAAGCTTTTAATATTAGAATTGTAATATTCATTACACACAAACCATTATTTAATAACGACCTTTACCAAAAATTAAAATAATTATGGGACTTTTAGGTAGATTATTTGGAGGAAATAGTGGTAAACAAGATGAAATCATAGATATGATTTCAAGAGGAGGAGTTATTATAGATGTACGTTCTGCATCTGAATTTGCTGGTGGCAACGTACCAGGTTCAAAAAACATTCCTTTAAATACAATTGGAGCTAAAGCATCCAATATTAAAAAATTAAACAAACCAATTATTGTATGCTGCGCTTCTGGAATGAGAAGTTCTCAAGCTGCGTCAATTCTTAAAAGTAAAGGTATTGAAGTAATAAATGGTGGATCTTGGAATTCATTAACTTAATTTATAATACTATAATTTGGTCTTTCAAAAATTCCAAAATCATACTAAATAAACAGTATATTTGACTCAAATTAGTATTGGTAATCTAAACCTATCCTAATTTGAGTTTTATTATTTAAACTACTATGAAACTAAACTTAAGACATTGGCCTTTCATGCGCCTTATAAGAGTAGCAGTTGCTATAGGCTGCTTTTACGCCTATTTTATAAATAGTAGCGAGTGGTTTATTCTAGTGGTTGGAATTATTTCACTTTTACAAGCTGTGTTAAACACTGGCTGTAATGATGGAAGTTGTGAAATTCCTGAGAATTCTAAATAAGAGCGAGTATTTTTACCCTTATTCATAAAAATCATCTGCAGTAATTAGCACACTTACATCTTCTTCTTTAATATGAAGTTTAATAACGAAACCTGAATGACAGCCGCAAGATAAACAAGTTTCTGGAACATTTTCTTCTGATATTTCTATTTCAAAAACGGCAACATTTAAGTCATTAAGATAGTTTTCAATATTAATTAGTTTTTCTGATTCTGAATCATTCGAATTCCCCCAAGGATCAGCACAATAAGTTTCATCAAAATATACCCATGCAGTAATTAAAGTTTCTTCAGGTAGATCAATATTTTCAGAACATACACTAATTATTGTTTCTTCAGAAGAAGTTGAAATAGTTTCTTTTTTACAACTGTTAAAAAGTGTCAACCCTATCAACACAAATACAAGTGTTAGAATTTTCATCCTTATTTTTTAATAAATTTAATTGATTTTTGCTCATCTACCTTAATGAAATAGATTCCAGAATCTAGTTCAGAAATATCAATTGAATTCTCATTTAAAATTACTCCATTTTTAACACGCTCTCCCTGCAAATTTAAGATTTTATACTCTGACTCTTTATTACTATTACTAATCTGCAATAAATGAGTTGCAGGATTGGGAAAAACAGAAACAGAAGAAAATGGCTTTTCATCTGTTAAACCTAATTGAGATGTACTTATAAATTCAACAGAACAATCGTCATACACTTTAAATATAAAAAAATCTGAATGTAAACAACCAGCCATACAATCTCCATAACCGTGTTTATATATTAATTTAACATAACCGGAATGCAATGATACTTCTATATCATTACCATCACCTGGATAACTCGATACTGTAGAATTATGAACACCTGGAACATTAAAAAATTCAAGCGTAAGAGGTTTTAAATTCAAATTATTATCTGATTTAAAACGAATTCTATGCGCAGTAGTACTTCCAAAAGTATAATAACCATCTAAAGTTAAACTGTATATATTTATTAAATTATCTACAATTATATTACTTGTAGGTGCAATTCCATTTTTAATGTTTTGCATCCATACTTCATTTGAGTCAGCTTTAACCGAAAAACTAGTTAAAGAAGGATTCAGATAGGTGTGAACATCAAAACTATCAATTACCTCATCTCTTTCAGGTATGTTCGTTACATTATAGACTGAAATCAAAGCATTTAATATTCTTGTTGACAATTCTTCATGAATAATAACACTATCCTTATAAGCTGAATTGGTCTCAAAAATATTTTTTACTGCCAACCTATCAGCATCTGTTTTATAAAAAGCCAAAATACTATCCTGTGCTATACATGATGATTGAACAATTTGACTCCCCCCAACTTTAGGGATACATAAGAAAACAAAAAAGAATAAAGCTGACTTCATTATATGTAAATTGAATTTACTTAAAGATAAAGAATATAATAATTAGTCAGAAGTAAAACATTTTTAAATCATCTAACCAACTATTAACCTGTACTAAATACTCTTAATTCCTTTTCCAATAATAAGGCGTTAAAATTAAGGCTACCGTAAACAACTCTAATCTACCAAACAGCATTAAGAATGATAATAACCACTTACTTGCAGATGGCATAGCATTAAAACTGTGACTTGGATCATAAGCACCCAAACCAGGTCCAACATTCCCTAATGACGTAGCTACAGTTGATAAGGATTCAATTAACGGCACACCAAAGGCAGTCATTAATAATGAACCAATAGTATAAATAAACAAATACAGAAATATAAACGCTAATAGATTATAAATAATAGTATTTGAAACTGGTTCCTTATTCAAGTGAACAGGAATTACAGCATTGGGATGTAATCTACGCTTAAATTCTAAAAACCCATTTTTCATCAATAGTACAATTCTCACAATTTTAATACCACCAGAGGTTGACCCTGCAGATGCACCTGAAAACAACAATAGGAAAAACACAAATGAAGCTAAAGGACCCCAAGTTGCAAAATTTGCACTTGCAAAACCTGTAGTAGTAATTATACTCACCACTTGAAATAAAACAGCTCTAAACGAATCATGGAAGCTTTCACTGTTAGTATAAAAATAGACTATTGGTGTCAAAATCAATACCAACCCGACAACTGCAGATAAGTACCATTTAAATTCATCATTTTTAAGAATAGCATTAAACTTCCCCTTCAACATAAAATATAATAAAGTGAAATTGGTCCCTGCAAAGAACATAAAAATAACAATGACATATTCTATAAATGGAGAATTAAAATGCGCCACACTATCTTGTTTTGTTGAAAATCCTCCAGTAGAATTTGTTGTTAATGCATGATTAATAGCATCAAAAAAGTTCATCCCTCCAAACATTAATATTACTGTTTGAACTGCCGTTAACGCTAAATATATAATCCATAAACGTTTAGCAGTCTCCTTAATTCTTGGGTGAATTTTATCTTTCGTTGGTCCAGGAGCTTCTGCTACAAATAACTCCATACCTCCAATACCTAACATAGGTAAAATAGCAATAGTCAACACAATAATTCCCATTCCTCCAAGCCATTGTGTCATTGAACGCCAAAATAATATTCCTTTTGGTAAGTCCTCAATATTGTCTAAAATGGATGCTCCCGTAGTTGACAATCCCGACATTGACTCAAAGAAAGCATTTGTAAGCGTTGGTATTGCTCCGCTTAATAAGTAAGGTAAGGTGGCAAAAATAGCCATACATATCCAACTCATGGTGACAATTAAATAACCATCACGCTTCTTAATTTCGCCATCTTTACTTTTTCGAGTAAAATACCTTAATCCACCACCAATCGAGAGCGTGATCGTTGATGATAATAATATCGGCATTACATCTTCTTTATAATAAATAGAGAATCCTATTGATGTTAACATCAGCACTCCCATAATTAAAAGTAAACCACCAATAACGTTAATAATAACACTCGTATTCAGTAATTTTTTTGCCATTTTTTAAGAAAAATATTTTTCTATCTTGTTAATACTTTCTGTTAATGAAAACACCACTGCTTTATCTCCTGCTTGTAATTGGAAATCGCCAAATGGAATAAACCCTACCTCATCTCTTACAACACCAGCAATATTAGCTGATTTTGGAAATTTCAAATTTTTAATTGGTTTATGTGTCACTTTTGAATCTGATTTTACAATAAATTCAATGATTTCAGCATCTACACCATTCAAAGTTGCAATAGCAGATATTTCGCCCTTTCTAACATATTTAAATATATTAGTGGCTGCAATAATCTTTTTATTAATCAAGGTATCAATTCCAATATTTTGAGATAAATGAATATAATCAATATTCTCAACTCTGGCTATTGTCTTTTTTACATTATGATTTTTAGCTACCAATGATGACATAATATTTGACTCCGAATCACCTGTAACGGCAATAAAAGCATCCATATCACCCAATCCTTCTTCATCTAATGCTTGTACATCTCGACCATCCACATTGATTACTAATGTTTTTTTTAACTTTCCAGCTAAATATTCACATCTAGACTTATTTTTCTCAACTAAAATAACACGATAATCTTTTTCGAGTAATTCAGCCGTGGCTTCACCAATACTACTTCCACCAAGAATCATTACATCTTTAATGTCCACACATTTTTGATTACACAATTCCATGACACGGTCTATTGAATAAGGATCAGAAATAAAATAAATAATATCATTCTCTAAAATCAAGGTATTTTTATCTACAATAATCGTTTCCTCTTTTCGGTGTAATGCAATTGGTTTAAACGTCAGATTTTTATTTAAATCTGCCGATTCCATTATCGTTTTATTCTTCAAAGGTGACAAATTACCAACGGGAATACCAAATACTCTCAATTTACCACCTTCAAATTCACAATCATCAGTAAACGCTGACCTTTTTAAAAGTCTTTGTATCTCTTCTGCAGCTAGTTTTACTGGAGAAATCAAATTATCAATTCCCAACTCTCTAAATAAAGTTTGATTATCGTCCTCTGTTAATTCCATATTATTAATTCTAGCAATGGCACGTTTGGCACCAAATTGTTTTGCTAAAATAGACACTAATAGGTTTGTTTCTTCAGATGAAGTCACTGCAATTAATAAATCACATTGTTCAACTTGAGCTTCTTTCAAAATAGAAATCGATTTTGCATCTCCTTTAATTGCAAATACGTCAATATTTGATTGAATGTAGTCCAATCTTTCCTGATTTTCATCAATTAGATAAATATCCTGCAATTCACTGGATAACATTTTTGCTAAATGATACCCAACTGCTCCTCCACCTGTAATTATTATCTTCATTTTCTTATTAAAACAGTGAGTAACTTAACTTATAGTTATTCACTTTTTAGTATTCTATTAAGCTTTGTAAAATGGCGCTTTTACCACTTTAGCTTTGATTGATTTTTTACGTACTTGGATGTAAATTTCACTGTCTACTTTAGAAAATTCCATGGTAACATATCCTAATCCAATTGCTTTTTTAGTGGAAGGAGACATTGTTCCTGAAGTTACAATACCAATTTCATTACCTTCAGCATCAGCAATTATATAATCGTGTCTTGGAATTCCTTTTTCAACTAATTCAAAAGCAATTAATTTACGCGTAACACCTTCTTCTTTTTGTTTTGCTAAATTTTCAGAGTTAGTAAATTCTTTAGTGAATTTTGTTACCCAACCTAAACCAGCTTCTAATGGAGAAGTTGTATCAGAAATATCGTTACCATATAAGCAATATCCCATTTCTAATCTTAATGTATCTCTTGCTGCCAAACCAATTGGTTTAATTCCAAAATCAGCTCCCGCTTCAAATACATTTTTCCAAATTTGTTCTGCCTCTTCATTTTTACAATAAATTTCAAATCCTCCAGAACCAGTATAACCAGTTGCTGAAATAATTACATTCTCAATACCTGCAAACTCAGCTACTTCAAACGTATAAAATTTAATTGCTGCTAAATCAACTGGAGTTAATGATTGCATAGCTTCAATTGCTTTAGGTCCTTGAATTGCTAATAAAGAATAGCCTTCTGATAAATCTCTCATCTCTGCTCCCATTGTATTTTGAGACACAATCCAATTCCAATCTTTTTCAATATTAGAGGCATTCACAACTAGTAAATACTTCTCTTCAGCCATCATATAGATTATTAAATCATCTACAATTCCACCTGTTGCATTTGGTAAACAACTATATTGAGCTTTACCTGCTACTAATTTAGACGCATCATTTGAACTTACTTTTTGAATTAATCCTAAAGCATTTTCTCCTGTAATTAAAAACTCTCCCATATGAGACACATCAAAAACACCAACATCTTTACGTACCGTTTCATGTTCTGCATTTACACCTTCATATTGAACCGGCATATTATAACCTGCAAAAGGAACCATTTTTGCACCAAGTGCCACGTGAATATCATTTAAAGCTGTGTTTTTCATCTGTTTAGTTTTTGTTAATTTAAATAGAAAAACAAATGTATTAATTTTATAATAAAAAGTAAGTTTGTAACGTTTTTTTTATCATTAAATTAGCGTTCTAGTTCATGACGTAATACTTAAAACTAAAAATACTTACTATTTAAAATACAATTATGAAAGTTTATACAAGAAAAGGTGATAAAGGAACTACTGGTTTAATTGGTGGAACGCGAGTTCCAAAATATTCTTTACGTATTGAAAGTTACGGAACCGTGGATGAATTGAATTCATATATTGGAATGTTACGTGATAAGGTATTAAGTGACAGTTATAAAGCAGAATTAATTGAGATTCAAGATAGATTATTTACACTTGGTTCATTATTAGCTCAAGACCCAGAAAAAAATAGCATGAAATTGCCTCAAATCCATAAAATTGATATTGATTTTTTAGAAGAATCAATGGATAAAATGGATGAACAATTACCACCAATGAAAAGTTTTATTTTACCTGGAGGGCATGAAACCGTTTCTTTTTGTCATATTGCTAGGTGCGTTTGTCGCAGAGCTGAACGTTTAGTAACTGAATTAAGTAATGAAGTTGAATTAAATGAATTAATATTAGCGTATTTAAATAGATTGAGTGATTATTTATTTGTGTACTCTAGATTGTTGAGTGTTGAATTAAATGCCGAAGAAATCCCTTGGGTAGCTCGTGTTTAAGCTAAACTTATCATTAGACTTATTAAATACATTCAACTTATTTGGGCATTGAAATTCTATGCCCATTTTTAAATAAGTAGGTATCAAATTCTTTATAAATAATTAACCTTTGATCGTAAAAAACAACCTCATCAATATAATAACTCATCTTTGCCTTATCATCACCTTTTAAAAGGAGTTGATAGTTAGTTGTTATATCAATATCACTTAACACCACTTCTACTAAGTTCCAATCTCCATTAATTTCTTGTGTATTTTGCATAGAAGTGATCGGGAAAATCCATTCTTTTATACCCTTTTTATCCTTTTCAAAAAACGCCATGCCATTAAATGCATCTTGTCCATTATTTTCGCCTTCATTATACATCCAAAACCGAGCTACATACGTTTCTCCTTGGCTTAAATCGGCCCCATTAATCAACAACAACTTAGAGTATCCACTCTGCATATTAGTATAACAACCACTTTCACAAAATTCGGGACTATCAGGCTGATTGAAGTTTATATGACTAAAATACAATCCTGAATCTGACACTAAAAAATTGTCTTTTAATACTAAACTATCTCGAACTTCTTTATAAGCAATAATTTCATCTTTTACAGTATTATGAAATAAGTCTTGTTTTGTTACTTCATATAAAGAATAAACCTCATTACTACTTAACTTATGACTTCTGCTTATAAGTAGTTCTTCATTTTCCGATAACAGTTCATGATGACAAACAATAAGGAAAGGTTTGTCATTTTTAATATCAGTTTCAATTACTTTTGGATAAAAATTTGAACTCATCAACTGAATAATATTTTTACTCTCCTCAATTGAAGTTCTCGTTAAATAACTATTAAACATAGGTAAATTCAGGTGATATGAAAACATAAAACTTAATTTCGATAACTCGTCATTTGATTGTTTCCCATAATTATCTGATCCAACATAAAAATAGGGTAACATTATAATGGCTTGATATTCGTCCTTATCAATAGATTTAATACTAGTCTGAAATACATTATTCGTTTGTTTTAAATCAAATACATTAATATCTGTTTTACGAATTGATGCTAAATATGCATGGTACCTCACTCCTTCAACAACCATTAATAGTGGTAAGATCACAACTAATGAATTTACAATAATCAACTTTCCCTTCCCTTTTAACTTTAATAAAACTAAATGTATACCATATACAGCAACAATGTTTGCTACAAAATAAAACACCCAAGCAAACCTTCCAATAGCTCTAAACTGTTTAATTAAACTAATTTTCTCTATTAAAATCTCCCATAAGCCAAAAGGTAATAATATGGCAACACACAAAATAATAATTGAACCTAATAGAAGTTTAATCAAAAAGTTATTTTCAAATTTATTTATAATTTTGTTCTTTCTAGATTTGAAGAGGAATAGTACTAATCCAATTATTCCTACCACACCAATATAAGACATTCCTTCCCATGGTTGAGTCAGTTTAAGAGTAGTTAAATTAGACAAATAATCATTCAATTGTAGAAATGGAAGAAACGCATTCTCAAACTCGGCATGATGTTCATAGATTCCCCAAGGGTTTGTAGTTCGCCCAGAATGAAAATCAATAATCTTCATAAAAATAAAGAATAATAAAACAGGTAAGCCTGATGCCAACCCTAACTTTAAATGAGATGAAAATTTAGTTTTCAATTGGTTCGTAAACAAACTAAACACCATATCAATTCCTACAAAAGACAATGCCACTAAAGATGTAATCATCCCTAAGTATCCATGAGTGAAAAATAGAATTAAAATACTTACAAAAATATAGATTAAATACTTTATGCTTTTCCTTTTTTCAAACCCCAATAGTAAGTAAACAATAATTGGAATAGCAAAACTATAAGATAACGCCCAATGTCCTGAGAGTCTGAAAATTTGAGGGCTTAATATCGTAATCCCTATAGCGGAAAGAATAGCAAACCACTTATTTACTTTTAACTCTATAAAAATCAAGAAAATAATTATCGCAGTAATTAATATCGAAACTATCATAAAGAAATTAAGCAACCCAATTGTATAATCAGACACGATTGGAATATACGTATTTATAAGCTTTAAAAACGTGGCTTGTATAGGGTGACAATCCGTATACATGAAATTTTCAGAATAAGGATAATTCATACCTTCAAATTCAATTATACCAGAATTATTTTTTATTAAATGTTGATAGGTATAATAGTTCTTCATGGCATCTCCTTCTGAGTCTATCAAATATGAATTTGGAGATGTTAAGAATTTACCATAAAATGAAAACATAAAAATCAACATTAAAACACTTAATATCGATATACTTTTAAACTGTTTCCTCATCTGCGACTATTACTTTTATGTTTCATGCAAACATACAATTTTCTCTTGAATTAGGATTACAAGCATTTAGGTATCTTAAAAAAACAAAAACCTATACCAAGTTAATGGTATAGGTTTTTAAAATTAGTAATCAACTTAGTCGTGTTAACACACCACCTTATTAACTTATAGATTTACATTTTTACTATTTTCAACATAGCCTTTTTACCAGCTGCGTCTATAACTTCAACAAAATAAATACCTACTGGTTGATTTAATTCTAACTCAATTAAATTTTCATTTTTGTAGTTATTACTTTGAATCATTTCTCCAGTTATTGAAAATAACTGAATCGTTAAACTCTCTTGAATTTGACTAAATTCAATTGAAAAATTTCCGATAGTAGGATTTGGATATATTGAAAATTTATCGTTAAAAGTATTCTCATCAACACCAATGTTATCAATCATTACACAATTAGAAGTATCTACACAACCATTTTCACTAACTTCAACAGCATAGTTACCATTTGATGTTACAGTAAATGTTTGATTTTCTTCACCTACTAAAACACTCATTGCATCATTACAATCTAACCATTGGTAAACTGCTCCACTTGCATCACTTTCAATTGCGATAACGTTTAAAGTTGTGTTTATAGCTGTATTAATGTTAACTGTATTTATTGTTAAATCAAGCGTTACAACTGAATCACAACCTACTGCATTCATTAATGTAAACATTGCTGTATTGTTTGATTCTGTATATACATTTCCATCTATCCAAGTATAAGAATTACAAGCCGTTTGTACATCTGTTCCTGTAGTAGAATTATTGATTGTTAAATCAAGTTCTAAAGTTGATAAACAGCCTACTGAATTTAATAATACATATGTTGGCAAATTTGTTGGTGATGTACTACTCGTATAAACAACCCCATTAACCCATGTATAAGTGTCACAAACTGTTTCTACATTTGTTATAAAAGTTGAATTATTGATTGTTAAATTAAGTGTTACAGTTGAATCACACCCTACCGCATTCGGTAATACAAAAGTTGCAGTATTATTAGATGATGTATATACAACTCCATCAATCCATGTGTAAGTATCACAAGTTGTTTGAATGTCTGTTCCTGTTGTCCCATTAATTGTTAAATCAAGTGTTACTGTTGAATCACATCCTTTAGCGTTCGGTAATACAAAGGTTGCTGTATTGTTTGACTCAGTATATGTATTTCCATCAATCCATGTAAAAGTTGCACATTCAGATTGTACATCTGTTCCTGTCGTATTATTTAAGATTGTTAAATCAAGTGTTACTATTGAATCACACCCTACTGAATTTGCATTAGCCAATACAAAAATAGCCGTATTATTTGATGATGTATATTCAATTCCATCAATCCATACATATTTAGAACAAACTGCTTGTACATCTGTACCAGTTGTACTGTTTACCGTTAAATCAAGTGTTACTGTTGAATCACATCCTACTGCATTTAGTAATACAAAAGTAGCTACGTTGTTTGATACAGTATACGTAATTCCATCAATCCATTCATAAGAATTACAAGCTACTTGTACATCTGTTCCCGTAGATGAATTGTTGATTATTAAATCAAGAGTTACTGTTGAATCACATCCTGCAGCATTCTGTACTACAAAAGTTGCTGTATTGTTTGATGATGTATATTCAATATCATCAATCCAAGTATAAGAATCACATGCTACTTGTACATCTGTTCCAGTATTTGAATTATTTATTGTTAAATCAAGCGTTATTATTGAATCACAACCAAACATATTCGTTAGTGTATGCATTGCAGTATTGTTTGATGTAGTATATATAACACCATTAATCCATGTATAGGTATCACAAGCCGTTTGTATATCTGTTACTATTGAATTATTAATTGACAAATCAAGTGTTATTAATGAATCACATCCTAACGCATTCAGTAATACAAAAGTAGCTGTATTATTCGATTCAGTGTATACAACTCCATCAATCCAAGTATAAGTGTCACAAGCTGATCGCACATCTGTTCCTGTCGAACTATTGATTGACAAATCAAGTGTTACTGTTGAATCACATCCTACTGAATTTGCATTAGCTAATACAAACATTGCTGTATTGTTTGATGTAGTATAAATGTTTCCATCAATCCAAGTATAATCAGTACATGCTGATTGCACATCTGTTCCAAAAGTAGAATTATTGATTGTTAAATCAAGTGTTACTATTGAATCACATCCAACCACATTCGTTAATGTATGCGTTGCTGTGTTGTTTGATGCCGTATATTCTACACCATCAATCCATGTATAAGTATCACAAGCCGTTTGTACATCTATTCCTGTATTTGAAGTATTGATCGTTAAATCAAGTGTTACTGTTGAATCACATCCTACTGAATTTGCATTAGCTAATACAAACATTGCTGTATTGTTTGATGTAGTATAAATGTTTCCATCAATCCAAGTATAATCAGTACATACTGATTGCACATCTGTTCCAAAAGTAGAATTATTGATTGTTAAATCAAGTGTAACAATACTATCAGCACCTACTGAATTTGCATTAACTAGCGTATGCGTTTCTGTATTTGTTGATGACGTATAGGTCATTCCGTCAATCCATGTGAATGTATCACAAGCTGTTTGAGTGTCAGTTCCAAACGTTGTTTGAGCATTCAGATGGTTTAATCCGAATAAACTAATAAAAATGGTAGTAATAAAAATTTTCATAGGTATAATTATAATGTATTGTAATATTCGCCATCCTTGGCTAAACTCAGTCTTTCTTAGTAAAAACTTAGCTCATTTTTAATTTTAAAAATGCAAATGTAATTACAAAAACTGAGATTGAGTTTGTTTTTTAACCTTCTTTGTTTAAACTGATATAAAAAACTATTTAACGGTATAATTTTTCATAATTAATGAGTAATTAAGAAATAATCATCACAAAATCAATTTAAACATAAAAAAATAATCAACAAATCTAAAATAAGGTTATACTAAGTGTTTATAGGTTAATTCTGATTCTATAAATAAGGAATAGCAATATAAATAAGTAAAACAAAACTCCTAGAGTAATTTTCTTACGAATTTTATAAAACTTAAAGAAATATTTTAATTTAACAATTCATTTACTATTATTTATAATAAACCAATTTTTCAGACTCATCTATAAATCAGTCGTATTTTTTTGAGATAGTTTCAAATTACAATTAAGGTTTTAAACAAAAAAAAGCGTCTTCAATAAATTAAAGACGCTTGCTATTTTTAGCTTTTCTCATTAGAACCTGAAGAAGAATCAGAATCAGATTCATATATTTTATCAATTAAATCTTTATAAGTCGCTTTAACTACTTTTCTTTTAGGTTTCATTGTTGGTGTCAACTCACCTGTTTGAATAGTCCATTGGTGATCTAATAATTCGAATTTTTTTATTTGTTCCCATTTACCAAAACTTTCGTTAAAATGAGCTATTTCTTTTTCTATTCGCTGAATTACTCTTTCATTTGAAGAAATTTCAATATCAGTTACACAATTCTTAATCTGTTTACGCTTACACCATTCCTTAATAAAATCTGTAGCTGGTACAATTAAAGCAGAAGCGTGTTTTTGTCCTTCACCAATTACCATGATTTGTTCAATAAATCTAGATTCTTTAAATTTATTTTCCATCACTTGAGGTGCAATGTACTTTCCACCTGATGTTTTAAACATAGCTTTTTTACGATCCGTAATTTTAAGAAAACCATCCGAATCAATTTCACCAATATCACCAGTTTTGAACCAACCATCTTCAGTAAATTCTTCTTTTGTTTTTTCCGGTTTATTAAAATAACCTACCATAACATTTGGTCCTTTTGCTAAAATCTCACCATCACTTGCTATTTTCAAAGTTACATTACCTAATGCTTTTCCTGTTGTTCCAAATTTTGTATTTCCTTTTCCTATAAAATTTACAGTTAAAACAGGAGAGGTTTCTGTTAAGCCATACCCTTCAAGTACTGGAATACCAGCTGCTGTAAATATTTTCGCTAATCTTGGTTGCAATGCAGCACTACCACATGCAATAACTTTAACGTTACCACCTAACGCTTCTTTCCATTTACTAAATATTAACTTTCTAGCAATTTTCAATTTAAAGTTGTAAACAGCTGAATTTCCATCTACTTCATATTTATTCCCTATATCTACTGCCCAAAAGAATAGCTTTCGTTTAGCACCAGTTAAAGCATCTCCTTTTGCAATAATTTTATCATACACTTTTTCTAAAAGTCTAGGAACGGCTGTAAATACTTGAGGTTTTACTTCTTTTAAATTATCACCAACAGCCTCTATAGATTCAGCAAAATAAACAGAAACACCTATCACTTGATATAAATAAAGTAACATTCTTTCATATACATGACACACAGGTAAAAAACTAAGTGCAATATCTTCATTAGTACATGGAATCCTAGGCTTACTTCCCATTACATTTGATATAATGTTTTTATGTGTCAACATTACTCCTTTAGGGTTACCTGTTGTCCCAGAAGTATAAATTAAAGTTACTAAATCATCTCCTTCAATGCTATTTTTTCTAGTATCAATTTCAGAGTCATACTCGTCTGATGGTTTTTCATGTAATTCTAACCAATTTTTCGCTCCCCCTACTTCTTCAAATGTATATATACTTTCTAAAGTAGATACTTTATCTTTAATATTAGATACTTTATCAAACAACTCTTTACTTGAAACAATACATAACTTTATTTCTGCATCATTAAAAATATATTCATAATCACTTTCCGAAATTGTTGGATAAACAGGAACACCAATTGCTCCAATTTGTTGAATTGCAATATCACAAACATTCCATTCAGACCGATTATTTGAAATCAATGCAACTTTATCTCCTGCTTCAATCCCTAAACTTAAAAAACCTCTACTAACCGCATTCGCTTGATCTATATATTCCTTTGTAGAGAGAGGAACCCATTCTCCATCTCTTTTATCACAAAAAGCAACATCAAGTGGGTATTTATCTAATTGATAGTAAGGTATCTCAAAAAGTCTAGTTAATTTTTCCATAATTATAATGTTATACTGCTCCTAAAGTACAAGATTTTTATTAAAAAAATGATCTTTTGGAAATAAAAATGTATATTTATAAAATAAATTATAATTGATTGTAACTTTTGGTTGATGAGATTGTTTAAGCTTATTGATGTTACTAAATACATAAAAATTTGAATAGAAAAGAGTATAATATTACTGTTAAGGACCACTCTGGTAAACTATATGGATATTGTTTAAAATATCTACGTAATCAGGCTGATGCTAATGATATTGTACAAGATTCATTCGAAAAACTTTGGAAAAACCGTAAAAAGGTTGAATTCATTAAATCAAAGTCCTGGTTGTTTACTACAGCTCATAATACTCTGTTAAATTTTATTACTAAAAAAAATAGAATTACATATGTGCCTGAAATGTCAAGTAATGAAACAAGTAATAACCATGCTGATGATTTTGAAACTAGAGAAATGGTAAATGGTTGCTTAGCAACTTTACCTCCAGTTCAAAAGTCGATACTTCTTTTAAGAGATTTAGAAGGCTATAACTATATTGAAATTGGAGAGATATTAGACCTCACAGAATCTCAAATAAAAGTTTATTTATTTAGAGCAAGAAATAAAGTAAAAAAACAAATCAATAAGATAAATGCAACGGACTATGTCTTGCATGCTTAAACCTATAATTTGAATTAATTAATGAGAATCCCAAGAGATTTTGATAGATGGATGTTTGACTATAAAGAAGGAAACCTTTCTCATTCTGAGAATCGTTACTTTGAAAATTATATGTCTGAAAATCCTCAATTAAATTCAGATATTAATGCTTGGAATAATTCATATGTTAGAAAACAAAATATTAAATACCCTGGTATTTCTACCTTACACAAGGAAAGTAAGTTGAAGTTTTATTTTAGTTGGGTCGCAACTATCTTACTTATCATCACTTCTTCTATTGGAGCTTACAGTTATTTAAATCAATCAAATTTGAATTTTTATAACCTAAGACAAGCAAAAGTAAATTATATTCCGATTAGTAATTTAATGCCTTTTACTAAAAGTCGAATTAAAACAAAAACAAATTCAATCGCGATCTTAAAACTCTACAATCAAGAAATTTTAGATCAGACACAAAATATTAATAGAGTTTCAATCGTTACTAATGGTGTGAATCATAATAACAAATCAAAAACTGAAAATCAGAATAGCTCTAATAAGAGTTTATACTCACATAGCCTAATAGAAATAGAAATTAACAAAATAAATAACTCTATAGAATTAAATTCAAAAAACAATTCAGCTTACTATTTAAATAATCCTACTTTCAAAAATGGCAATTCAACTTTGAGAGTAAATAAAAGTAAAAGTTCGAAATCTAATCGTAACAGAAAATATTCAAAATCATTTCTAAGAACATTAAAAAACGGATATAGAAAAATAGAAAGAATCACTGGTTATCCAATTGGACTTACCAATTTAAAAGACCCAGAATTTATTGTACCTACGGCTAACCTAGTTGATATAAATCCAGGTTTTGTTGGTGGAAATGGAACAACTAGGTTTGAAAGTAAATATAGAACTCAGTGGCTAGGAAGTGAGAACAACTTACAAACATCACTTCTTAATTTTGACACTTATATAAAATCAGTTCGTGGTGGAGTTGGTATAAGTCTAAATTCAAACAATTTCAATAATGGATTATTAACAGATAATAAAATAAGTCTTATTTATTCGCCAAAATTTGCACTTTCTTCAAAATTATTTTTTGAGCCAGCGATTAAACTATCACTAGGATTGATGACAGTGAATCAAGCCAAAATCAATTCTGGAAAAACATTTGAAGTACAAAGAGAACAGCTTCTTAAAACTATCCAGTCAAACGAAATATTAACTGCTAATAACTTATGGTATAAAGACTATGGATTAGGTTTTGTTTTAAATAGTGATATTTTTTATCTTGGCTTTAACGCAGACAATTTAGCAAAACATAAACAAAATGTTTATGGTAAAAATATTAAATCAACTGTTAACTATACAGCTGTTTTAGGGATGGATTATCAATCAAGAAATAAAAACATGATTTTTAGTCCTTTCATTACTTACCAGAATAATTCAACTATTAACGAATTTTGGGCTGGAGCGAATTTTAAATACCACTGGTTAACAATTGGTGGAGGGTATTCAACTAAAAATGATTTTTCAGCTGCAGTAGGAGTAAAAACAAAACACTTTAAATTAACATATCAGTATGATATGACAACACCTATACAGTCTTCTCAGAAAATGGGATCACATAGTATTGGATTAAGAATTAATACAAAAAGAAAACATTAAGATAAATCAATTTATATGAAACTATTTAAGGCGATTACATTACTATTACTTTTGTCAACTTCAAATTCAGTTTTTTCTCAAGATGCTGAATTCACACAGTTTTATGCAAATCCGATTTATTTAAATCCTGCATTTTCAGGCTCCCATGGATGTCCAAGAGTGAATTTGAATTATCGAAATCAATGGCCTAGTATAACTGGAGCTTTTGTCACAAATACAGTATCTTATGATCAATACATTTCAGCTATTAACGGAGGTATTTCTGTGTCCTTTATGAATGATATGGCAGGTCAAAACACAATTAATTGGAATTCAGTTAACGTTGCTTACTCTTATCATCTACCCGTTACTAGAAAGTTTACAATATTAATGGGAGTTCAAGCAGGTTGGAATCAAAAGTTTTTAGACTGGAATAAGTTGACGTTTGGTGATCAAATTGATCCTCACAGTGGTTTTATTTATAAAACAGGAGATCAACCTAGAAGTCAAAAGTTGTTAGATAACGGTTGGGGAACTAAAGGTTTTTTTGATGCAAGCGCAGGAATTATTGGTTTTTCAAAAGTATTTTATTTTGGACTAGCAGTTAAACATTTAACAACTCCTGATCAATCGCTAATTTTATCAGATGACCCATCAAAATTACCCATGAGATTCACTGGTCATATTGGTTCAAATATTAAATTAAACGGAAAATCTAAATATTCTACGTCTACATCATTATCTCCAAACGTTATTTACACTTACCAAGATGGGTTTATGCAGTTAAATTTAGGGATGTTAGTAAAATATGGCGCATTTACAGCTGGAGCCTGGTGGCGTGAAGGTGATGCCTTTATATTATCTATCGGAATGGATAGTGGAACATTTAAATTCGGATACAGTTATGACATTACAACTTCAAAATTAACAAATGGTAGTGGAGGTTCACATGAATTATCTTTAGGATTAAACTTTAATTGTAAAAAACCAATTCCAAGATTTAGAACAATATCTTGTCCTTCATTCTAACATTATAAAACATTAAAGGAGTGGTTTCCTTTAACTACAGAGTCGAATTACGACTTTGTTTCTTTGTTTAAGTAAAAAGAGAGTTATTTTTATGAATAACTCTCTTTTTTAGATTATAATGTAGAATTAAATTTAATTTAAAAAAACATATTATCTTTACGCTTGAAATTATAGATTACAACAACATGAAAGTAAATACAACATACGCAACTATTGACAAATTAGTTGAACTTTACAATACTCCTGTAATGGACCTGATGTATCAGGCAGCTACCGTTCACAGAGAAAATCATAATCATAATCAAATCCAGATGAGTTCACTGATATCTATCAAAACTGGTGGATGTACTGAGGATTGTAGTTATTGTCCACAATCAATTAAATATAACACTGAATTAGAAGTTAAACCATTAATGTCTGTAAAAGAAGTTGTTGGATTAGCTAAAGACGCTAAAAGCAATGGTTCTGCAAGAGTTTGCATGGGAGCTGCTTGGCGTGAAGTTAGAGATAATCGTGATTTTGATAAAATTATTGAAATGGTTCAAGAGATTAATGGCATGGACATGGAAGTATGTGCTACACTTGGAATGATTAATTCAAAACAAGCTGAAAGGTTAAAAAATGCAGGGTTATATGCTTATAATCATAACTTAGACTCTTCAAAAGAATTTTACAAAGATATTATATCAACTAGAGAATACGATCAACGTTTAGATACTATTAATAATGCTCGTCAAGCGGGTATTTCAGTTTGTTCTGGGGGTATTATTGGTATGGGAGAAACAGTTAATGATAGACTTGGAATGTTAATGACATATGTACATATGGAACAACCCCCTGAGTCTTTGCCTATAAATGCTTTAGTTGCTGTTGAAGGTACACCTTTAGAAAAACAAGAATCTGTTCCAGTTTGGGATATGATTAGAATGATAGCTACATCTAGAATTTTATTTCCTGAAACAATTGTAAGATTGTCTGCAGGTAGAACTGAAATGAGTCAAGAAGCTCAGGCTATGTGCTTTTTTGTTGGTGCTAACTCTGTTTTTGCAGGAGATAAATTATTAACTACACCTAATCCTGAATTTAATTCGGATCAAGCTTTATTTAAATTATTGGGTTTAGAAATTAAAAAACCGTTTCAAGATGGTGAACAACCAGAAACTAAAACGGATGAAAAAGTAGAGCAAGCTAAGAAAGTAAGAGAAGAGAAATTAACTAGAGCTAAAAAGAAAACTGAAGAGAAATCTTCAGAGTCAACTTTTGAACCTAGAAAAGTATTTTCTAAATAAACTCTAAAGCTTTACAACTATAACAAAGTTATTACAGAACGTTTTCACTCATTTCATTATGTCTAAAAAAATATATGTCACTGGTATTGGTACGGATGTAGGTAAAACTGTAGTTTCTGCCATAGTAACTGAAGCCTTAAAAGCTGATTACTGGAAGCCTATACAAGCAGGAGATACTACCTTTGGAGATACCGATAGAGTTAAAAGTTTAATATCAAACTCAGTTACAACCTTTCATCCTAATGCTTATTTACTCAACACACCAATGAGTCCTCATGCGGCAGCTGAAATTGACAACATTACAATTGATATTAGTACAATTTGTCTGCCTAGAACAGATAATAACCTTGTAATTGAAGGTGCAGGAGGATTATTAGTACCTTTAAATGCAACCGAAACTATTTTAGATACAATTGATAAAAGTTATAAAGTCATACTTGTGTCTCGTCATTATTTAGGTAGTATTAATCACACTTTAATGAGTTTAAAAATTCTTACAGACAAAGGACATGATGTGAGTGTAATATTTAATGGTCATGAAAACAAGACATCTGAAGAAATCATCCTAAAAATGACAGGTGTTAATAGCATTGGTAGAATAGACGAAGAACTTGATTTAAATAAAAAAACGATTACAAAATACGCAAACCTTTTTAAAGAAACATTACAAAATATTTGATTAAAATGAGCTTAACGGAAAGAGATCAAAAACATATTTGGCATCCACTGACACAGCATCAGACTAGTCCTACCTTTTTACCTATTTCAAAAGCAAAAGGTGTTTTATTATTTGATGAAGATAATAACGAATATATAGATGGAATAGCATCTTGGTATACCGCTATGTTTGGACACTGTAACGACTATATTATAGATAAAGTAACCACTCAATTAAAAACATTAGATCAAATTATTTTTGCTGGACTAACACATGAACCGGCGATTCAACTTTCGGAACTATTGATTGACATATTACCAAACAATCAAGAAAAAATTTTTTTCTCTGATAATGGCTCAACAGCAAATGAGATAGCCATAAAAATGTCGTTGCAATACCACCATAACAAGGGTATTAAAAAAGACACCATCATTGCATTCGAAAATGGATTCCATGGTGATACATTTGGAGCTATGTCTGCCTCCGGTTTATCGGTTTATAATGGACCATTTAAAGAGCATCTATTAAAGGTTGAACGAATTGAAACACCTAATAAAGGTAATATTCAAAGTACACTTGAAAAGCTGAGTGAATTAATTTCAAACAATAAAGTAAGCTGTTTCATATATGAACCATTGGTGCAAGGTGCAAATTCAATGCATATGTATAAGCCTGAATACCTTAACCGAATACTTCAATTATGTAAAGCAAATAACATCATTTGCATTGCGGATGAAGTTATGACTGGGTTTGGTAAATTAGGTGAAAATTTTGCATCAGATTATATTGAAACTAAACCTGACATTATATCTTTATCTAAAGCATTAACTGCTGGTGTAGTCCCTATGGCAGCAACATCATGTTCAGTAGCAATATATGAAGCTTTTTTGTCAGATACTATTGACAATGCTTTTTTTCATGCACATACTTATACTGCAAATCCAATAGCTTGCTCGGCAGCTATTGCTGGGTTAGAATTATTGAAATCGAAAGATATTCAAGACAATATTCAAAGAATTATTGCATCTCATCAAGCCTTTAATCTTAAAATAAAAAATCATTCTAAAATTGAATCTACACGTCAATTAGGAGTTATTTTTGCTTTAGACCTTAATATTGATATGGATAGATATGGCAGTAAAAGAAATGACATTCAAAATTCATTAATGAAAAAAGGAGTGTATTTACGTCCTTTAGGGAAAACTATCTATATTCTACCTCCGTACGTAATTTCTGATTTACATTTATCGAAAATATACACTTCTATAGAAGATGTTTTAGAAGAACTTTAATAAAATGGATACTAAAATTTCAATTTTATCAATAGAATCTATCTCACCAATTGGTGTTGATTACGATATTATTTGGGCCAATTATTTGAATTCAGATCATTATATCACTGAACAAGAGTTTGACAAAGTACCGAGCTTAGTAGCCTCATTGAGTAAAAAAGAACAAAGATTAATTGAAGACTTACGTTTATCAAATTCTAAATATAAAAACTTAGACGAAACTGTATTATTATCTATTATTGTTTCAAGGCAAGCGATTTCAAAAGCTAACTGGACAAAAGATGATACAATAGGCGTTAACATTGGTTCATCAAGAGGAGCTACAAAGCTGTTTGAAAATTATCATCAAACCTACTTAAAGGACGGAAAATTAAATACATTAGCTTCTCCCACAACAACTTTAGGTAATATATCATCATGGGTAGCTCATGATTTGCAAACTAAAGGTCCAAATTTGAGTCACTCCATCACATGTTCAACAGGTTTACATAGCTTATTAAACGGAATAGCTTGGTTAAACTCAGGCATGAGTACAAAATTTATGATTGGTGCAAGTGAATCCCCATTAACTGGTTTTACAATCGCCCAAATGAAAGGGTTAAAAATATATGGCTTAACTAATCAAGATTATCCATGTCAAGCTTTGAATCTTAAAAAGACTAAAAACTCAATGATTTTGGGCACTGCAGCTTCATCAATTTGTATAGAGAAAGGTGAATCAAAAAATGCATTGGCATATATTATTGGATATGGATTTTCAACAGAACCACTAGAACATAATGTATCTATTTCAACAAATGCTGATTGTCTTCAAGACTCAATGAAAATGGCATTAAAAAATACACCTCCATCTGAAGTTGACATTATTATTACTCATACTCCAGGTACAATTAAAGGAGATTCATCAGAATTAAATGCAATCGATATCGTTTTTGGAGCTAAAAAACCCAATATAACTTGTAATAAATGGAAAATTGGACATACATTCGCATCAAGTGGATTACTAAGTTTACAACTAGGTGTAATGATGTTAGAAAAACAACAGTTTATTCCCATACCATACTTAAAACATAAGCAACCAAAAAAAATAGAAAAAATTTTAATAAACTCTGTAGGCTTTGGAGGAAATGCCGTAAGTATTCTAGTCTCAAAATAATTTACGAATGAAATTACCTAATAAATTACAATTAAAATTAACCCCTCGAAAAGAATCCAACAGTTTAAGGACCTTAGAGTTAAGTGAAAACGGAATTGATTTTTATTCAAATGATTATTTAGGTCTTGCCAATTCTACTGAACTATTCAATGATGTACATGCATTCATTTCAAAAAATGAACACTTAAAAAATGGGTCTACTGGTTCTAGATTAATTTCAGGAAATCAATCCATTCATCTTGAACTTGAATCCTATTTAGCAACTGTTCACAACTCTCAATCAGCATTACTTTATAATTCTGGATATGATGCCAATATTGGTTTTTTCAGTTGCGTTCCTCAACGTAATGATGTTATATTCTATGACAATTTAATTCATGCCTCCATTAGAGATGGTATAAGGTTATCTAATTCTAAATCTTATAGTTTTAAACATAATGATTTCGAAAGTTTAATTAAAAAAATAAATAACCTGGAACATATAGAAGAGATATACATTGTGACAGAAAGTGTATTTTCAATGGATGGAGACATGCCAAATTTAAAAGAGTTAATCGATATATCAAAAAAATACAATTGTAAATTAATAATAGATGAAGCACATGCCTTAGGCGTTTTTGGATTAGGTGCCATACAAACTCAACAATTAGAAGATAGCATATTCGCAAGAATTATGACCTTTGGAAAAGGGCTTGGTTGTCATGGTGCTGTAGTACTATGCAATTCTGATTTAAAAAGTTATTTAGTTAATTTTTCCAGTGCTTTCATTTACACCACAGCTCTACCAGCACATTCAATTACAACAATAAAACTAGCCTATAATTACTTACTCAAAAAAACCTCAATTACTGAACCATTAAAACAAAACATTTCTTATTTTAAAGAAACTTGTATAACCTTAGGCATTGATCATTTATTTACTAAAAGTAATTCAGCAATTCAGTCTTGTATACTTAAAGACGGTGCTAATGTAATTTTGATTGCAAAAAAAATGCGAGATAAAGGCTTTAACGTAAAAGCGATACTCCCCCCTACAGTTCCTATTAATGAAGAAAGAATACGATTTTGTATTCATAATTTTAACACAAAAGAAGACATTTATAGTTTACTTTCCCTTCTAAAACAAACTCTAGTTAAATAGACTCTTTTGTTTTTTCCATTAGATCGGCTAAAAACGCTCTAGCTCTGAATAGTTGAGCCTTAACAGTACCTAAAGGTAAATCCATATTCTTTGCTATTTCTTCATAAGACAATTCTTGAAAATAACGTTTTTCAATTAAATCTCTATAACGTGGTTTTAAAGTTTTAACAACTTCACGCATAGTTTTAACTTTCTCTAAATGAATAGCTATCTCCTCCGGATCTCTTTCTGAACTCTCAACATCAATTGACACATTTTCACCATTACTATTAGTATATGCTGAATCCATTGACGTTACTTTAATTCTTTTTTTACGAATGAAGTCAATACAATTATTTGAAGCAATTTTAAATAACCAAGTACTAAATGCATAAGAAGGTGAATATTGGTGCAAACGGTTAAAGGCTTTACCAAATGCTTCAATTGTTAAATCATCAGCATCATCCTCTTTACGCACCATTTTAAGCATCATATAATAAATAGATTCTCGATACATCTCCATTAATTTAGCATAGGCTAATTGGTCTCCATTTAAGGCACGTTCAATTAAAATTAAATCTCTCTTTCCTTTATCTGACAATTTATCTCCTGCTACCATTTTTTTCGTTGTGTTCTAGAATTTGAATAAAATATGAATGGAATAATTATGTTATGAAGGATTTCAAACAGTGGAAACCACCAAATTAAATCATCCATCTGCATTTTTTTCAGCAATAGTCCATTGATAACCCAATAGAATAGTAGCCTAAAACTAAAAACTGCTAACACAAAATAAACCCACTCTGTATTGAACAGTAAAATAAAGAAAGAAATGTACAACATTAACATACTAAAGGGTAATATTCCTAAAAACAGTTTGTTAATAAGTTTATACTCAGGAGATGTCGTAAAGTGTCTTTGTTTTTGACTAATCCATTTAGTCCACGTTTTTTCAGGAGTTGTAAATACAAAACTATCTGGATTTAATTCAATTGCTACATTTTTTCGTGTTCCTGCATCTTTGATAAACAAATCATCATCTCCAGATGCAATATGGTAATGTTTTTTAAAACCTTCAATACTTAGAAATTTAGCTTTTGAATACGCCATATTTCTACCTACCCCCATGTAAGACAAAGCTGTTTTAGCAAAACTCATATAAGTTATAGCTATAATTGAGGTATCGAATCTTATTATCTTATTTAAAAAACCTTTGGCTTTAACATATGGACTATACCCTAAAATTATTTCTTTATCACCTTGATAATTTTTAGCAATATGTTGAAGCCAAAATTTTGAATTAGGAATACAATCAGCATCAGTCACTATAATTAACTCATTTGAAGCTCCATTTATCCCAACAGTTAGTGGTAGTTTTTTTCCAAATTGTCTATGCTTATTTTTTTCAAGTTCTATATATTTAATAAAAGGGAAATCTTTTTTATAAGCTTTTATGATATGCATAGATCCATCTTGAGATTGGTCATTCACAACAACAACTTCAAAATTCGGATAGTTTTGATTTAAAATTAATGGTAAATTTTTGAATAAATTATCTTCTTCATTTCTTGCACAAATAACAACGCTTACACTAGGTAAGTCTGATTTGATTAAATCTTTTTGTTTATGGAACAAAAGCCTTAATTGAAATACAAACAAATATAACAACTGAAAAATAACACTGCCTAAAAAGACAATCGTTACGATTCCTAGAAAGTCAAAAGTTAGGTTTGGAATATATTTCATCATAATTTATCTTACAAAAAAAAACATTTTTAAGCTTTAATTTTCATAATCAATCAATACTTATTCACTTTTATTAGTTGATTAGTTGATTATGTTCTAACATTATAAACAGCTCTACCAATTTCCATTTTTATTTAGAAACCTTTTAATAATATACACTTTCACTAATTTAATTAAAAATATACTCTTCAAAACTATAACTTTAATAGATAATAACTAAACTCAAAACCCTATATTTGCAACCTAAACATAATTTATAAAAATGGATTTCAAACTTGAAAAGACAGACCCTAAATCAAGAGCAAGAACAGGAACTGTAACTACAGCACACGGTAAAATAAAAACACCTATTTTTATGCCTGTTGGTACCGTTGGTACAGTAAAAGGAATTCATCAGCATGAAGTTAAGGATGATATAAAAGCTCAAATAATTTTAGGTAATACTTATCATTTGTATTTGAAGCCAGGTTTAAATATTATGGAAAAAGCTGGAGGCTTACATAAATTTATGAACTGGGACGGACCAATTTTAACTGATAGTGGAGGTTATCAGGTGTATTCATTAGCCGGAACTCGTAAAATTAAAGAAGAAGGTGTTAAATTTCAATCTCATATTGATGGTAGTTATCATAATTTCACTCCAGAATATGCAATGGATATCCAACGTGTAATTGGAGCTGATTTAATTATGGCTTTTGATGAGTGTACACCTTATCCTTGTGAATATAATTATGCAAAACGTTAATGCAAATGACCCACCGTTGGT
>Ga0256845_1000462_pt1 | contig 38414 bp, 26 predicted proteins | sample RiftiametaG_FD_189101 | JGI IMG/M metagenome (GOLD analysis project Ga0256845, IMG submission 189101) | Tube worm associated microbial communities from hydrothermal vent at the East Pacific Rise, Pacific Ocean - Riftia | ecosystem: Host-associated > Annelida > Integument > Unclassified ...
CATCGTATTGATTTTTCATAGCTTATAAAATTAGAAATATAAAGGAAACAAAAATATGTTATTCATCATTAAATCAAAGTCAATTTATTTTAAGACCTCTAAATGTGATTGATGGGGTGAAAAAAAATTGTCAATTCGAGTATTTCGAGGAACGAGAAATGTATCGAGAATAAGTTTTTTTGTTCTAGATATATTCCGATAGAAAAATTGGAATACTCAAACTGATAAAATCACAAAGTATAAGTTTTTCCTACTCATTAAATGGATTGTTTAAAAACCTATAAAAAGTATTAATTTCGTTGTTTAATAAAAACGAAGCATTATGAATATTTACATTACAGGAATGGGCGTAATATCCGCTATAGGTCTTAATGTAGAAGAAAATTTACAGTCGTTAAAAGCTGAAAAATCAGGGATTGCACCAATTAGCAATTTAGCTTATAAAGAAAGTATTTTGGTTGGAGAAGTTGCTTTAACAAATAATGACTTAACTAAAGTTTTAAAAGTGGAGAATCCCATTTCTAGAACTTCTTTATTAGGGTTGGCTGCTGCTAAAGAAGCTTGGGGCAACAATGCTACTAATCCTAAAATAAAAACAGGTTTAATTTCTTCTACTTCGGTTGGAGGAATGGATAATACAGAAAAATATTACCAGCAAAAGCTGAAAGATAAAGACATTGATTTAAGTTTAATTACAACGCATGATAGCGGTGATACTACTGAAAGAATTGCTAAAGAATTAAATATATCAGGCTACATCAACACTATTTCTACAGCTTGTTCTTCGGGAGCAAATGCTTTAATGCTAGGTGCTCGATTGATACAGCAAGGGAAATTAGATCGTGTTTTAGTTGGTGGTTCTGATGCCTTAACCACTTTTACTATTGAAGGTTTTAAATCGTTAATGATTTATTCTAACGAATGGGTTAAACCATTTGATGAAGATAGAAAAGGCTTAAACTTAGGTGAGGGGAGTGGGTTTTTATTATTAGAAAATGAAAAGAGCATAGCCATCACAAAAAACAAAAAACTGGCTGAATTAGCAGGTTGGAGTAATGCAGCAGATGCCTATCATCAAACAGCATCTTCGCCAGATGGTAAAGGAGCAACATTGGCTGTTAGTCAGGCATTAGAAAAAGCCAACTTAAAACCTAGCGATATTTCTTATGTAAATGCACACGGAACAGGAACTCCCAATAATGATTTAACAGAATCGGTTGCTTTAAAAAATGTTTTTAAAGATAAAATACCTCCTTTTAGTTCTACTAAAGCCTATACCGGTCATACATTAGCTGCATCAGGAACGATTGAAGCAGTTTATGCAATTTTGGCAATCCAAAACAATGCAGTTTTACCAAACTTAAATTATAAAACTCCTATTACTGATACCGGATTAATACCCGCACAAGAATGGGATACATCAAAACCTATTGATGTAGTATTGTCTAATTCTTTTGGGTTTGGAGGGAATAATTCTACCATCATCATAAAAAAAGTATAACATGTATTTTATAAATGCTTGCGCCACTATTTCACATCAAAATTCATTTAACAACCCCGCTTGGTTATCGGAGCTATCTCCTTTATCTAGCGAAAGCGAATTGATGATACCCAATTACAAAGAGTATATTCCGGGTGGTAGTTTGCGAAGAATGGGTAAGATTATTAGAATGGGAATAGCTTGCAGTAAAGTTGTTTTAGCTGATTCGAAAATTGAAAACCCTGATGCTATTATTGTTGGTACAGGTTTAGGATGTTTGTTGGATACCGAGAAATTTTTAAATAATGCACTAACAATTGAAGGGTTAATTCCTCCAACATCTTTTATTCAATCTACCCACAATACCATTGCAGGGCAAATTTCGTTGGCAACTAAAAATCACAATTATAACATTACACATACCCAAAACACCTTGTCTTTTGAACATGCATTAATTGATGCTATGCTTTATTTAGCTGAGGATAAAAACAATATTTTAGTGGGAAGTGCGGATGAATCTATCCCAATTTTAAAAGAATTAGCACAACAATTTGGTTTAGCAAATATTACAGACAAAATAACAACAGGGGCTTCCTTTTTTATGTTAGCAAACCAACAACAAGAAAGTAGTAAAGCAGTTTTACTTGACAGCCAAACTTTTGGTTTAAATACTGAGAAACCTGAGCTATTAATAGAGAAATTCTTGTCAGAAAACAAATTAGATAGTTCTCAAATTGATTTGGTTTTATGGAGTAGTAACAGCACAAAAACTGCCGATGAAATAGAAAAAGAGTTGCCAAATATTCCGCTTTTAGCGACAGAAAATTATTGTGGTTATTATTTTAGTAATGCTGCTTTTAGTTTACATTTAGCTGCAGATATTATTGCTGCGGAAGCGTTTACACTTGCTGATAAAACATTTGTAAAACCTAAAACAATATTAATTTACAACAACTTTAATAATAGCAATATTGGTTTAACATTGGTTACTGCAATTTGAAACATCAAATTTCCATATTAGTTACTGCTACATTATTAGTGGTTTCGTTTTATTTTTTAAACGAGACTCCTTATTTTGTTTTTATTGCAATCAGTATTGTCTTTTTATTTTTAGGATTAGTTGTTTTAGGAAGTAGCTTAATACAGCTTAATTATTTTGTGAAATCTATTAATAAGAGCAGCAATAAAGGTATCTCCATCACTTTTGATGATGGACCAGACAATAAACTAACACCTCAGCTTTTAAACTTATTGGAACAAGAAAAGATAAGTGCTACCTTTTTTATTATCGGTTCAAAAATTAAAGGAAATGAAAAATTACTAGCAGATATCTATCAAAAAGGACATACTATTGGGAATCATTCTTTTGCTCATCATAAAAAAATAACGTACCAACCGACTAAAAATTTATTGGCAGATGTTGAATTATGCAACACTTCTATTCAACAAGTTATTGGCAAGCAACCTCTTTTTTTTAGACCTCCTTTTGGAGTTACAACACCAAGGTATAATCGTGTTTTAAAAAAATTGAAAATGCAATCTATCGGTTGGAATATTCGCTCTTTTGATACTACTGCTACTGATAAAAAGAAGCTATACAACAAGATTATTCAGCAAATTAAGGATGGATCAATAGTGTTATTTCACGATACGCAAGAAATTACTTTGGCGGTATTGCCAGATATTATAATGTATTGCAAACAAAATGGTATAAAAATTGTTCCTTTGCCACAATTAATAAATCAACAACCTTATGTATAAAAACAGCATAACCTTACTAGTGGCTTTTTTATGTTTGATGAGTGTTGCTACTGCGCAAACAAAAACAGTAGTTAAAGATGCAACAAACTATAAAACGAAACTAAAACAAATTGCCAAAGAAACAAGTTCTATTTCGGCTTCGTTTAAGCAAGAAAAAATAGTGAGTTTTATGAATGAACCACAGCTTTCTGAAGGGTTGTTTTATTACCAACAAAAAGATAAAATGCGTTGGGAAGAGCAAAAACCTAACGCCTATATTTTATTAATTAATGCCGAAAAAATAAGAATTAAAGAAGGTGGTAAAGAGAAAAAAATGGGTGGAGCAGCAAAAATGATGGCTCAAATAAACTCATTAATGATTAGCCTAATTAATGGTGATATTTTTGAGAGTAAAGATTTTACTTCTCAGTATTTTGAGACTTCTAATCGTTTTATTGTTGAGTTGACACCGAAAAATAAAAAATTAAAATCTATATTTAATACGATAGAATTAAGTTTTGATAAAAAAACTTTACGCTTAAAAAAACTCACTTTTAACGAAAAATCAGGAGATAAAAGTATGATGACATTTTTTAACGAAAAATTTAATCAAACGCTTAAAAACTCATTATTTACCAACTTTTAGATATGCTAATTAACGATTTCTTTCACATTGTAGAAAGCCAACAAACAGATAACGAATTAATAGCATTGATAAAAATTAATGCACAGCATCAAATTTTTGATGGGCATTTTCCTAATAACCCAGTAACACCTGGTGTTGTTCAGATGCAAATTATTAAAGAATTAATGGAAGAGCATTTAGAGCAAAAATTGGTCTTAAAAGAAATGGGAAGATGTAAGTTTATGGCAGTTTTAAACCCTAACGAAAATGCAGAAATAACTATTAAAATCACTTTTTCTACGTTAGAAAATCAACAAATAAAAGTTACTGCACAAGGCTTATCAAAAGACAACAAAACAACATTTTTTAAATTTAACGCGCTTTACGCTTAAATGTCAGCAACAGCCGAACATACAGATATCAATTGTTGTATTGTTATTCCTACCTACAACAATGAAAATACCATTAAACGGGTTATTGATGGGGTGATGAAAATTGTACCCAATTACCAAATAATGGTGGTTGATGATGGTTGTACCGATGGTACCCCCGCAATTTTAGAAGCGTACAAAAACCAAATCATTGTTTTAAAAAACACGCCCAATCAAGGTAAGGGGATTGCCTTACAAAAAGCATTTAAAGAGGCTTGGAAATTGGGCTTTAAAAATGTAATTACCATAGATTCTGATGGACAACATTATCCTGAAGATATTCCATTATTTATTAAAGCTGCTCAAGAAAATCCAGGAGCCTTAATTATGGGGTCTAGAAATATGGATCAAGAAAGCGTTCCCGGAAAAAGTTCTTTTGGAAACAAGTTTTCTAACTTTTGGTTTAAAATAGAAACAGGAATTACGCTTCCTGATACACAAACAGGTTTTCGGTTATATCCTTTAGCGCCAATTTCTACTATGAAATTATTTACGTCTAAATTTGAAACGGAGATAGAGGTTATTGTAAAATTAGCATGGAAAAACACACCGATTGTACCCATATCAATACGCGTTTTATACGATGCTGATGAACGAGTATCTCACTTTAGACCCTTTAAAGATTTTACCCGAATTAGTATTTTAAACACTTATTTAGTTACCCTTACCCTTTTATATTATTTGCCTAAACGAGTACTTCAACTCATCAAAAAAGAAGCGATAAAAAGTGATGAAACGAACTTTATGAAAGCGCTATCTATTGCTTTTGGAGTTTTTATGGGCATTGTTCCTTTGTGGGGTTTTCAGTTGCTTATTGGGATTCCGCTTTCTATTTTTTTTAAGATGAATAAGGTGTTGTTTATTGCTTCGGCAAACATTAGCTTGCCTCCAGCAATCCCTTTTATCATCTATTTTAGTTACCTTTTTGGTGGCCCTTTTGTAGATAATAATATTGAAGCTTTAAACCTTAATAACCTAACTAGAGAATCCATACATCTTAATGTAGTGCAATATGCGATAGGAGCTGTAATACTTTCAGTTGTTGCTGCAATTGCTGCCTTTATTATCTCTTATGTTTCATTAATGTTGCTTAGAAAAAATAAGTAGGGTACTACATAAATAACTTCAAAGCAAAGACTTTTATTAAACACCTTTTCGAAACTATTCTCCAAAGGAGAATATAGGGCGTATTTTTTTTTGCGAAAATTTTCCCTCTTGGAGATTAAGATGTTCTATTTAGTCGCTTCTTAAGAATTTTTGTTTTGTTTTTTTAGGATTTAAATTAATAATAAATTTGACATGATTTTTGAAAGAAAAATTATTGCTTCATATTTAATTGAGAGATGATTGCTCATACTCAGAATTGTGGCCACTACCAGAATATATCGTAATAGTATTATAATAACAAGACAAACTTACAGATGTAATAAAACTTGCTTTTTTTCGTAAATATTATTTTTTAATGAACTTTTGAAAAATAATGTCTTTTTTACTAATCAGTTTAATAAAATATATTCCCTGAGATAAATCTTCTACATTTATGGTCTTTTTTATAAAAGGGGTTGATTTAATAATTTTTCCCGAATGATCAAGAATTATAACATTTTCAATTGGACTGTTCATTTCAATAGTTAAATAAGATGTGGTTGGGTTTGGATATATCCTTATGTTATCCTTTATCTGCACGTCATCTATTCCTACCACAAAATTTACGTCAGAAGCAGTGAATATACATCCAAAAACATCTTCATATGAAACGGTGTAAAGACCGTTAAATAAAGGTGTATAAATGTGCGAGGTTTCATTTGGAATAGGGTTTCCATTTAGATACCATTGATAATTAGTATAATTATTCATTAGGAATAAATCTATACCATTCATTTGTATTTCTTCTTTAGTAGTATCAACCACGACCGAATCAGACCATTGATGAGTTCCATAAGGGTTGTTTACAATAAGTGTAACCCAATGAGTTCCGTTTGTAGTAAATAAATGACTAGGATTAGCAATAGTTGATGTAACGCCATCACCAAAATCCCAAGAATAATTACCAGGTCTGACTGTCATGTCTGTAAAATCGACATTTAATGTCCCACCTGAACAAGGGTGGGAAAAATAAGCATATGGAGGTAGTGCTGAACTGTTAAATTCGTCAGCGCCAATATCAGGAGTTGTATTCCTAACTTCATAATCGATATCATTAACAACATTTAGAATATTTATTCCAGCGTATTGTAATAAAGGGTGAGTTGCATGAAGGTCTATAGTACTATTATATAGAGGGTTAGTAGAAACGGAATTCTGTTCATAAAGAGTTAAGGTTTGTACAGAGTCTAAGCTATTGTACCAGTAAGAATTAGTGACATATATGGTACTATCATCCTCTCGATAATAATTATTATTACTGCTAATAAAATTACTACTTTGGCTATCAATAGAGAATAATAGAGAACTATCACTGGCAATACAGTTATTCTTAAAGAGTATATTATCTCCATTGTACAATCTCACTCCACCATACACTGAATTATTGTAAATTTCTGCATAGCGAGTGTTTTTGATGTATAGAGAAGTAATAAAAGATGTTGACATATTTCCTTGTGCTAGACTACTTATACTCATCCCTGTAGAATATCCTCCTGATATCATATTATTGTACACCTTTACAGGAAAGTAGCCTGAAGACGGTGTATTATTTATATAAATAGCATAATTAGTCATTCTATACATGTTATTATGATGGATGGAGATATGATCGCAACCATCTATTTTAATACCAATCCCTGAATTCATAAAAGTATTATCAAATACATCTAAGGTATCTCTTATTTCACCCATTACTCTTAAGCCTGTTTCACAAGAGTCAAATGTACAGCCTTGTACTATATTAAGACCATTATGGCGATCTGATCCATAGTAAGTTGAACTTGAAAATGAAATAGCATTATCCAAATCTTGAAATAAATTATTAATCAACTTATGAGATTCTGACCTCACTAAGGAAATTCCATTTCTATAATTTGATGCTATTTTCCCTTGAAGAATACAATTACTAATTGTGATATTAATACTTCCATGAATATCCATTCCTTTATAATTAAAACCTCCAGAGCCACTATTACTATTTGGATATACAGTAACAGCATTTAGAACAATGTTTCTACTTTCATGAAATACATTAACATCAAGAATAACATCAACAGGGTTTTGAGATTCAGATTGAAAAACAATTGGGTATGAATAATTCATTCCAATAAAAGAAGTTATTGAACTACTATAATCCCCTGCTCTAATATTAAAGGTGACAGGTGCATTCGCTCCTTGCACATTTAAATCTGCTTGTGCAGATGCAATATTAACATAGTCAGGAGTTACACCTCCAATCGTATAGACACCATTTAACTGTGCAAAAACAGCTATTGATAGTATCCATAACAATACAACTAAAAGGTATTTCATAGCTTAACTTTAACGGTTAATAACAACTTGTTTTACTACCTGTTTTTCTACTGATTGTAAAATAACTGAATAAACTCCTGTATTTAAATTCGTTAGGTCTATTTCGTCATTAACTTCTCCTTTTTGAAGGTAATCTTTATTAAAAACAACCTGTCCTATAGTATTTCTTACTTCCATATGTGTTTTTTTAGAAAAGTTAAAAAACGATACCTGAAATTTTCCTGTAGTTGGATTAGGATAAATTTTAACTTCTCCTCCTTTAATATTGTTATCAATTAATCCAACCACATAAATGTTAACGGTATCCGACATTGCTGCACAATCATTCGAATCAGTTAACTCAACAGCATACCATCCGCTTTGTGTTGCAGTATAAATTTGGAAAGTAGCACCTGAGATTGGGAAGCCCTGATAATACCATTGTATATCATTTGCTATGTTAGACAACATATTAGCACCGTTAACAGAAATAGTAGGTGGTATAGAAGCAGGAAAAGTATCTATTTGAATAGTGTCTGCTGATAAACAGCCATAACTATTACTCGCTGTTACCCAATAAGTACCTGAAACGGAAACACTAATAGAACTATTTGTTGAGCCCGTTGACCATAAATAAGTTGAAAATAAGTTTCCAGCATCTAACAATACCGGTACAGAAGAACAAATGGTATCGTCAGGTCCTAAATATAATGCTGCATTTAAATTAACATTACTAGTTGTAGTATCATTTAGCTGGTAAGGGTCAGCTAATCCATTTGGATTTTCTACCCATGCGACTATCTGATATTGATTGTTCATTTGAAAATTATAACCTCCAAATATAAAAGGAGAAGACGTTGCTTGAAATGCAAGGTTTCCTGTCCAAGTATATGATGATTGTGCCACCCCATTTACAGTCCAATTAATTATTGTTGAGGTTAACAGATTAATTCCATTGTTTTTTATTGTCATTTCAATTCCAGAAGAATCACAGGTTATAATTAAAGGGTTTATGGATATTGCCTCCACCTCTTCAGCTAATGGAAGAAACTCATCTGCACCAATATCGGGAGAACTAGCTCTAAGATCTCCAATAACATTAGGATGAGAAACACCAGAATTATCAAGTAAAGGAGCATTAATAATATGTAAATCGGATGATGAAATAAAGAAGGGGTTAGAAGCAACAGAATTTCCATCTTGAGAAGAGGCTGTTTGCCATTGAGTAATGGTGTTATAAAGATTACTATTATCATTAACCAAGTTTACCCCATTACTATAGTAGCAATTATAATCAAGTATATTTGAGGAAATAGGATAATTAAAACGAAGAGCAAAACCTCCATCTAGGTTAATAAAGATGTTATTTTTAATTTCGTTACCATAATCACCAATGCCAATTACAAAACTATAATTGGCAGAGCCTTGGTGAACTATAAAGGTGTTATTTAAAATAGTATTAAATTGTCCCGCGTTAATTGCTTCGCTAACATATACACTTGAATTCTGTTTTTTTACTGAAACAAAATTATTTCGGATTATAGACGAATTTAACTCGGAGGCATTTATACCTATACCATTGTAATCATTTATTTTATTCTTTTCTATAATTCCGTTTGAACTTGAAATATAAAACTTGATAGCTTGCATATTATCATAATCTAAGATAGATGATTCAATGGTATTTGAACTAATAATAAAATTGGAGATAAATTCTGGAAACAATACTCCATATTGTTGATCAATAAAGTGATTGTCACTTATAACGTAACCTATAGCGTTTCCTGAAGAACCTGTATCTCCACCTCCATGAAATGCGTAAGATCCATTAATAAAAGTGTTATTACGTAAAATAAGGCCATCATCTTTCCCCCATTGGTTGAACACTAAGATTCTATCCCCAAATGGCTGAGTAATAGCTGCATTAACTCCTGTTAAAAGAGAATGCTCAATAGTTAAATAATCAGCTCCCTCATAATAAAATAATCTTCCATATAAAGAATTTAATGCCTTAAACGATAAGTGTCTAAAAACAACATAGTCTGCCGATATTTTTACAATATGGTTATTTGCAGATCCTGAATTAAACTGAAGTGTTACTAAAGATGAATCTAAAGATTCTGATTGAAAAGTTATTGTATTGAAAGAGGAAGAACCTGTTACATCTGTTAATGTAATTTGTTCGTTGTATATACCATCTCTAATATTAAATTCCACAGGGCCACATATACCATTATTCAATAAAGCATTAGCGGCATCATTTAATGTGGCATAATTCGGGCTAACTCCACCAACTGTGTAACTTCCAGTTAAAGCGGGAAAATAAGGCTGAGACAAAATTAAAGAATCATTACTAATCAGTTCATCTAAACTTCCGTTAGGATTATCTGTCCAAATTTTAAAAATGTAGTTTGAATCAAATGGAAAATTGATAACACCTAAATTTATATTCACCGAAATTTGTCCTGTTGGTAATATTCCACTCCATAAAAACGGAGGGAAAATTGAATCATTTATTTGCAAATAAATATCTACTGTAGTTAAAGTATCTATTCCTTGGTTCTTAATTCTAACGTAAACTTGGTTGTTTCCTTCACAAATAGTACTAGGAGATTCAAGGCTATATACCAAGGCATCCAAGCCTAAAAAATCTACTTCATCTGCGCCCATATCTGGAGATGTAACATTTCTGATTTCTTGATCAATATCTATACTAATTTCGGGAAGTATCATAGCTGTTCCTTCTAAAGCGGGATTAAGAATATGAAGATCTTTTGGACTAATATATATAGGATCAATTCCGATGGAATTACTGTCTAACCCAGAAGAAGCCAACGAGAAATTACTAATGGAATTCAAAATGGTTCCATTGAATCTTATATTTTCTGGGAATATGTTATTGTTATAACTTCGAAGTGCGTATGAGAAGCTTGAGTTTATTAGTGAATAAGAAGTAATCCCATCACTATAAATATTATTGTTTACAATATCAATATTTGAATTATAGTAGACAGATAACCCCGTGAAGTTCCCAGTCCCATAAAAATTATTATTATATATACGATAATAGTCAGAATGGCCAAACTCTAAGGCATTATGAGTGCTAGAATTAAAGAAATTATTAGCGATTAAGCCCATGTTGTTAGCCTCTCCATCCGTACCATTAAAATAAACTTTCATATCTTCAAAGTGATTACCGATCAAATTGATATTCCAAGCTGATCGAATATCAAGAGTAATAAAACCTGAAGCTGGAGCTTCAAAATAACTGTTTTGAATAGTTATATCGTTTGCGTCTACTATATTAATACCACTATTCGGAGTTAAAAAATTGCAGCCGTCAATTAAGATATTGGTAGTATTATAGTTAACGTCTATGTAAAAAGCTTTAGAAACTCTAATAAAGTCACATTTTGTAAAAATAATGGTGTCCAAAGGGCCATCTGTAATTGCATGAATAGCACCAGGAGTAGAAGAATAATTATCTCCAACAAACTTACATTCGTTAAAATAAATATCATTTATACCAGAATCTAATTCTACGATATAGTCACTACTCCAACCATAATTGGCTAACGAAATTTTATCAAAATAAAGATAATGACATCCATTTATTAAGTTGATCGTATAATCATTAAATCCAGGGAATGAATTAGTATCACCTAATAAAACGAGATCTTTGTTTTGGTTTTGGCTCGTAATTGTTATCGTATTTACAGAAGACGAACCTAAGATATTTCCAATCTGTAATCGTTCAGGATAAATCCCATCTTTTACTTCTAATGTAACAGGACCACATACCCCATATAGTTTTAACAAATCAAAAGCTTCAGTAAAAGTTAAAAAATCACTCGCAGTTGAACCTATGGAATAAGTACCACTAAATTTACCGCCAAGAGGTAATGTTTCAAGCGAGTCGTTAATAACAACAGTATCTACCTGCCCATTTGGCAAGTATGTCCACGCCAATAAACTGTCCATATTCGCTGGATTAAAATCATGGTATCCTATTAGAATAGGATCAGTAATACTATCTGCCTCTAATGTTCCATTCCAAACAACAGAATCCTGAGATAACTGACTTATTGACCAATCAATAACAAAGTTAGTTATGATTGAATCTCCATAATTTCTGATTCTTACAAAAATGGGGACAGAATCACAACTAGTAATTATAGAATCAAAAGCGACTATACCAATGTCATAACCAATAGGTGGTAATTCTATTTCATCAGCTCCAATATCAGGAATATTTGGATTCCTTATGTCCCCATCAATATCTACAGATAAATTGGTTATTGAATTCCCTGAACCATCCAATTGATAAACTGTGCCTATGTGTAAATCAGAATTACCAGAAACAAACCCTGGATCAATTTGAAAGCTATTAAGATCATTACCAGATAAAACCTGCCAATCCGTAATAGAAGGTAAATACTGATTTATTCCCTGTCCATTCACATTCCATAAACGAGCAAAATTTCCACTTGCCGAAGATGGTCGATAATAGTTGTTATTGTTGAATTCTATATTTGAAATATCATGCGTTAAATAAAAAAATATACCAGAGCCTTCAGTCTTAACAATATTATTGTAAACTCTTAAATTAGTCGCATTAACAGGTGAAAAAACTGTAATTAAGTTACCGCCAACACTATTGTCTAGATATAAACTGTTGTTAAAAATATCTGTATAGTCTGGGGCATCATCTAAAGGGCTGTAATAAATAAGTGAACCTGACGCAGTGTAAAGGAAATTATTTTCAATAAGGCCTCTATTCCCAATACTATTTAGGATGCTAAGCCTTAATGCAATAGCAGAATTCCCTGGTGATAACTGGATTTTATTACCGATTACTTTAACATTATAGGCATAATCGATAACTACTTTATTATTGATATGATTATCTTTTAAATAAACACCATCTACTTTAAACAAAGTAACATATAGAGAAATATTATTTCCTTCAATATGAATGTTACTGCTAGCATCTGCATGCCAAGTAGGACTAATGTGAATGCTACCATTTATTGTATTGTCAATTATAGAAAAATAATCAACCATAGACTGACAATGAATTCCATAGGCAGTACTATTTAAAATTGAAATATTTTTACAAGCGTTATTTGCTATCGAAAAAGAATTGGCATATCCAGTAAAGTTTAATGAGTCAAAAATAATATCATGCGCACCATCTAACAGAACTGTAGCAGGAGAAGAAACACCATTTAGAGTTGCGGTATTCCCTATTTCAGATTTAAAAGTAATTGTATTAAGAGAGTTAGCTCCTTTTATATGATTTAATATAATATTTTCGTTATAAGTTCCAGGACGAACATCAAAAAGAAGAACAAATTCCTTGAGTATTTAAGGCATTTATAGCAGATGAAAAATTAGGATAAGAAGGTGATGTCCCACCAATCGTATAAATCCCACTTAATCCTCCTGCATCAAATTGCTGATTAATAGTATCATTAAATTGATTGAAATCAGAAGATCCATTTACATCTGTTACCCATAATTTTATGGTGTAGCTACCACTTGTAAAATTGTAATTCCCTAGCAATATGGATGTAGCTTGACCATTGGTTAGATTGCCTATCCAATTTAATGGTATCTGTGGAACCCCATTAACTTCCCAACTAAAAGTAGCAGAAGAAACAATAGTTGACCCAAAGTTAAAGATAGCGGCTTGTACAGGGTTACTCCCTTCACAAACCATAGAGTCCATTGAGTAACTTAAAATGGCCAAATCAAAAGCAGAATTATCGCTTTCGTCTGCACCAATAGTTGGAGCGAATGAGCGAGAATCTCCATCTATATCAGAAAAATAATTTGTATTAACACCAGCTCCAATAAGCTGATGATTGGTTGTTAAAGCTTGAAAATGTAAATCAGATAAATCAAGTAGTTGAGGGTCTGCCTCAATAGAATTAGCATCCATTCCTCCATACGTTTGTATCCCGTTTAAGGTAGGGATAGGATCGTTTAACCAAGCTAATATAGGTGAAGTAGAGTAAAAACAATTTCCATTAGATTCAGTTATAATATCATTCCATTGAGAAGGTGAAGAGGAATTATTATTGTCTTCTCTAATTGCATAACCAGTTGGGCCATAATTGGCAAAAATATTGTTAACTAATCGTATGCCGGATAGAGAAGAATTTACTCCAACATCTAATAATACTGGAGTACCTCCTGAAATATTACTCCCTTCAGAAACACATGTATTATGAATAAAGTCAATGTTATGTGTATTCGCAAACCAAACACCTCTATTGGTGTTTGCCAAGTTACTCATAAACATATTATTTATTATTAAACCGCGATTGGTTGATCGCATATCATTGTATTTAAACGTAACTCTAGTATTATAAAATTGATTGTTACTAACTATTAGCCCTTTGCTACAATATTGGATACTACAATCACTATATACCCCTATTGGTTTATAATTATTATTTAACACGAGACTATCGACCATACTAGCAATAAAGAAGCTTTTTGTAATATTTACAAACGTATTATTTTCGATTAAAACAGATTGATAATCATAGACAGCTACACCTTCAGGAACATTAGTAAATAAGCAATTCTTAACAGTCAGATAGGCTGAATTATTTCCATTTTGAGTAGTAATAGCTTCTTGTAAATTACTCGATGTTCCATTGTTTCCAATAAAAGCACAATTAGAAAAAGTAATATGATTAGAATAATCTTTCAGTTCTATTATTCTCCGATAGTTACTAGTAGAAATGGTTTGAAATGTAACTTGATGAAAAGTAACATAATTAACGTTATAAATTTTAACAGTATAATTTGAACTTGAGCTATTAGAGTTAGAGCTAGTAATTATTACATCTGAGCTATCCCCTAATTCAGACTGAAAAACTAAAGTATTAACGGCAGTCGGTTTTTTAGGGTTAGTAATAGCCAAACTGTTTGGTCCGGCATAAGTTCCGGGCCTAATATTCATAATTACAGACCCACAAAGTCCTCTCCCATTAATAGCTGAAAAAGCAGCATTAATATCTGTAAAATCTGGAGAAGCTCCACCAATAGTGTAGCTGCCTGATAATCCCATAGGTGTGAAATCTAAATAGGCCGTATCACCGTTGTTGTTTATGTCAGGTAATCCATTGGGATATTCAACCCATACCTTAATTTGAATTCCTGGTACCGTAAAATTATAATAGCCTAATGTTGGATAAGTATAATTGTTAGGAGCTACAGTGTCATTTAAATAATAGGGAGGCTGAGTGATTCCGTCAATTTCCCACTGAATAACACTGTTGTATAAATTCTGCCCTGAAGTATTGTTGTAGACTTTAATAGTTATTGGGAGATAACCCAAGCAATTGCCATAATTGGTAGGGCTTGAATAACCAAAAACTGAAACATTCATAGCATTGCAGCTAAGGATTTGAACATTTTTATTTAATGTGTCGTTTGTATATTGCCCATCAGCATTGCCGTTAGGGAGATTAGTAGCGACCATAATTGATTGGTTCCCGGAGCTAAAGTTATATGTTCCTATTTCAATTACAGCTGACGTATCTCCAGTAACCAAATTTCCAGTCCAGTTAAATGGAACTTGAGGTACCCCGTTAATACTCCATAATATTTGAGTAGATGTTAAATTGTTAATACCGGGGTTGCGAATAGTCGTTTTTACAGGAATGATTCCATTACAACTATTATTCATTGGCATAATAATAGCTTCAACTGAAGCATCATCGTTAGCCCCAACCAAACAATTAACAATAGGAGTTGTTGGTCCTAAGGCACAACCTGGAACTCCCGTGCTTTGGGTCATAACATATAGACCGCAATTTAAATCTCCAGAACCAATCGACCTATAAACATCACCGGTGTTATGAGTATAGTACATCATATTAATGTTCTCATTTGATTTTTTTATCATGTGAGCTTGCCCAAGAGCAAATGACATAGCAGACTGAAAGTCCCATTGATTAGCATCTGGGGGATTTGTGCCATAATGCCAATTTAGCGTACTATTAATGTCAATATCTGTTTCTTCTAAATACCAATCACCACCACAATTAGCAAAAAACTGGTACGAAACACTAATTAAGAATACACCAAGATCTCTAAATTTAATTAAGGAATTTCCGTCTAAAGCATTGATTGTATCAGTAGAGGTTGTTCCTATTTTCCAATTTACGTTTGTTCCGCACCTCCAGGTTTGAAGACTTCTTTGAAATGCTTCGTTAGCAAAAATATTTGTGTCTATATTGGTTGATAAAACAAAGTAATATCCACCAAAATTATTATCATCTTTAAATTTTGGTTCTACAAGTATTCCATTATCATCTAAATTAAACCTAGAATAATTAATCTGAAGAGGCGATGTTGAGGTTATCAAATTCCCAATTGAAGTATCTGTTTCAACAGATATGTATCCTGAAGCTGCTGTATAATTGCTATTGACATACCCTCTACTAGGTATTTCTACTTGAATTAATGTATCGCTCCATGTTAAGTATTGAGCAGGGTAAGGGTTCACGTTAATAGGTTCTCCAAAGCTAGCTGAGGTAAAAAGAACTTTTCCGCTTCCTCTTGTCGTGCCAAAACCACTGCCGTTTATGGTGATGAAGTTACCTGTTCCTGCGACAACAGTATTTGGGATAAAGTTAGTAATCTGTCCGCCAGGTTTAAAATATACATTTTGTAATGGATCATTTGGAAATAAGCCTATTTCTTGTGGTGTGTTATTAATTTTGGAAGCGATCTTCTTCCTGATAACCTCTACTCGTTCAATCTTTTTATAAGAATAGGCTACTCCCTTTTCATAACTGGTATAGGATAATTCCCCAATTAATGGTTTTAATTACCGTTCTTTAGTGTTAAATAATAAATACCTTGATCTCCTAATTTTGGTTGTAGTAAACCATTTACAACAAGTTTTTCATTTCCAACTTGACCACCTTGAGTAGTAAATGTAATTTGATTAGAAACTTGAGACCCTTTAATAGATTTATAAACTGTCAACAAATTATCAGTAAAGATTAGATTTTTTGTGGCATCCCAATAACTTGTTTGCTGTATGATTTTACCTTCAATTATCACTGTTGATTGATTCACATTATAATCAAAAACTGCTTGATTGGTTTGAGATAATGCGCTACTTATTGTAACTCCAGAAAGTATAATTAAGAGTAGTAATCTCATAAAAGACGTGTAAGTCTGCTAAATTAATAAAAATTGGCACATTCCAACTAAATAATACTGCTACAAACAGTCAGTAAATAATTCTAGAGCTTGTTTTTTACTTTTTCATCGAATTTTAGTTGAAAAAGCAGTTCTTTCTTTTGTGATTACGGAATACGAATAATTTCTCAAATGTTTTAGTTTTAATTAGCCCAGTTCTAAATCTACTCAAAGTGCTATGATCACTTTATAAAAACAACTAAAGCAAAGAGAAATATACCAAAAGTGTATAGTTTCAACTATATTTGCGGTAATGAATATCTTAAAAAAAATAGGGCGAATTGCTAAAACCATTCTTAAAGGTTTAGGAATATTTTTGGTAGTTTTTATTCTTTATTTTATTTGGGATATTAGAATGACAACTCCACCTATTAATGAAGAGCTTAGTGTGGAGCAGTATAATAGAGTAGAGGTTGCACCTAACCATTATCGCGTAAATAATTGTTGGTTAAAGAAAAATAAATTCGGTATTTGGGAAATGTATTTAGAAGGCAAACCTTATGAAAGAGGCTTGATTTATGGAGTGTTGGCTAAAGAATTGATGGAAAAACAAGAAGTTCATTTTGTTAATCAGATTGATGAAATGGTTCCCAACCAGTTTTTTCAATTCTTTTTAAAAATGTTTGTTGCTTGGTTTAACAGAGATTTAGATGAGTATATCCCTCTAGAAAATCAGACAGAAATATATGGTGTTGCACAATCTTTTTCTGAGAAGTACGATTACATCGGGCCTAAATATTACCGCATATTAAATTACCATGCTGCACACGATATTGGTCATGCACTTAAAGATTTAAACATGGTAGGTTGCACCTCTTTTTCTGTAAATAACCAATTATCTGCAGATAGTACATTGCTTATTGCTCGAAATTTTGATTTTTATATGGGAGATAAATTTGCTGAAGATAAGTTGCTCCTTTTTGTAAACCCTTCAGAAGGTTATGCGTTTTCTTCTTATTCTTGGGCAGGGTTAACAGGCGTAGTTTCTGGTATGAATGTAAAAGGATTAACCGTTACGTTAAATGCTTCAAAATCTGACATTCCTCTTACTGCCAAAGATCCAATTTCGCTTTTAGCTAGAGAAATTTTACAGTATGCCAAAAATATTGATGAAGCTATTGCTATTGCAGAAAAACGAGAAACTTTTGTTTCAGAATCCTTAATGATTGCTTCTGCAGCAGATAATAAAACCGTTATCATAGAAAAATCTCCTTTAAAAATGGATGTTTATGATGCCAATAAAGATGAGGTGGTTTGTGCCAACCATTATCAAAGTCCTTTATTTTTAAAAGATTCAGTTAATATCAAAAACATAAAAAATAGCGACTCCGATTACCGTTTTAAACGGATGACTCAATTAATGCAAGAAGCCTACCCGATAACTATTGAAAATGCAATTGGTATTTTACGAGAAAAAAATGGATTAGATAATGAGTTTATCGGTTATGGAAATTCTAAATCTCTGAACCAATTAATAGCTCATCATGGTATTATTTTTAAACCTATCCAACGTCAATTTTGGGTATCTACTCCTCCTTACCAATTGGGCGAGTTTATTGGTTATGATTTAAATTCAATATTTAGTAATACACCCCATGAATTTTCTTTTATCGATTCGTTAACCGTTGCTAAAGATCCTTTTGTTAGCACTGTAGCTTATGCTGATTATGAGTTTTTTAAAACGACTAAACAACGCATTCAAAAATATGTGGTCATCAATATTCCTTTTCATATGGATGAAAAAGAGATTGAAAAATTTATTAACTCCAACCCAAAAAGTTATGTAACTTATCTTGTATTGGGAGATTATTATCAGAAAGAAGAGCAGCTGAATAAAGCAATTGAAACGTATCAAAAATCATTAACGTATAGTGTTTCTTCTTTAGAGGAAGAGGCTATTATCCAATCAAAAATAGCTGCTTGTAAAACAAGTTTATCAAAAAAATAAAAAATGGCTACAACACCCAACAACAAACTACAAGAATTGATACAGTATGTGAGTGAAAACTCTACATTTTACAAAAAGATGTTGAAAGAGAAAGGCGTTAGCGTTGGCGATATTATTTCTGATAGTGATTTAGCAAAGCTGCCTTTTACTACTAAAGATGATTTAGCTCAATTTAACGATGATTTTTTATGTGTAGCTAAAAATCAGGTTGCTGATTTTGTTACCACTTCAGGAACATTAAGTGATCCGGTTACCTTTTATTTAACTCAAAAAGATTTAGACCGATTGGCAACCAATGAAGCAAGTTCTTTAAAGTGTGCAGGAGGAAGTTCTGATGATATTTACCAATTGATGACCACCATAGACAAACGTTTTATGGCGGGGTTGGCTTATAATTTAGGAATCAATAAACTAGGTGCAGGAATTGTTCGTGTTGGTCCAGGAGCACCATATTTGCAATGGGAATCTATTATTCGATTTTCGCCAACGGTTTTAATTGCCATTCCTTCATTTATTCCAAAAATGTTAGATTATGCTCTTGCCAATAGTATTGATTTTAAAAACACTTCTGTAAAATCAATCATTTGTATTGGAGAACCAATTCGAAACGAAGATTTTACTTATAATGAACTCGGTAAAAGAATAACCTCTCAATGGAATGTTAATTTATACTCTACCTATGCATCTACAGAAATGGGGGCTGCATTTACTGAATGTACTGCAGGTAATGGAGGTCATTTAAATCCTGAATTATTGGTGTTAGAAGTAGTTGATGATGCAGGGAGCTTAGTTGAAAACGGAGCGTTAGGCGAAGTTGTAATTACTACGCTTGGTGTAGAAGGTATGCCTTTAATAAGGTATAAAACGGGAGATTTATGTCACGTTCATTTTGATGCATGTGGTTGCGGAAGAAAGACTACTCGCTTAGGACCTGTTGTAGGAAGAAAGCAACAGATGATAAAATTTAAAGGAACAACAATTTTCCCTCCAGCAATTTTTGATGTGTTGGATATGATGGAAGAAATTTCTTTGAATCAAGTAGAAATTTCTAAATGCGAATTTGGCAATGATATTATTACAATTTTACTAACTGAAGAGTTAGATAGTCCAATATTTAGAAAACGAATAAGCTCGCTTTTTAAATCAAAATTAAGGGTAACGCCTAACTTTAGATTTATAACAAAAACAATACTTACACAGCAAATTTTTAAGGAAGATAAAAGAAAGCCTGAAAAGTTGATTTATGTTTAAATAATCACCTTTTTTTTAGAAAAGAAGTAAAATTAAAATAACTCGTCCGACCGCTTTAAGCTATTTCTGCATAGCGGTCGGACGAGTTATCGTTGTAAAAAGAGAAACCTAATCTAACGTAATTTTAATTAAAATATCTTCTTTTTTCTTTTTATACGCTTCAAAAATAAATTCATCTAAGTTGTTTGATGAGATTCTTGAAGTTGCATATTGGTAGATTGGCATTCCTTTAACATTTCTAGAATTTATTAATGGTGTTTTTTTAACTTCTCCAGTATTGTAATCAATTCTATAAGCAGTTAAAAAACCTCCTGCACCATCTCTATGTCTAGCAGGAACAGTTACATCATCTAAATCTTTATTCTTAATGTTATCCATATATATCAAATGTAAATGATCTTTACCTTCTACTAATTCAAAAGATAATCCTTTTCCTGGAGATGATCCCATCTGTCTTTTAGCTAGTTTTTTCATCCACGCTAAAGAACCATCTTTGTTTATTTTTGTAATTAACACATCTTCATAATGATACGTGTATGTAGTTCTAGTGCTACCATTAGAACTTCTAGAGGTATGAGCAACTACATAATATTGTTCTCCTATAATCACAATGCTACCATCTTCTGATACAAAATAAGAGTCTGGAGTTAATTTTTCTAGAGCTGCTTTTCCATTTTTATCTTCTTTCTTTTTATTTTTAGCTACATCTTTTTTACGCATGTTTTGGGTGATAATTTCCACAGGAATGTCATAGTAAGCAATATTAAATTCGCTTTCCCCTTTTACTAAATCAAACTTAAAAAGGCCACTAATACCGCTAAAAGATTTTCCATTTTTACCTCCATCAGAATAATAGCCCGCCACAACAATTTTATCATCACCCGATTCAAAAAGTCTGATACTACTCATAAATTTACCAGTAGTTAAATTTATTTTCTTTTGAGTTAAATTACCAGAACCAGCCTCAAATTTGAATAATTCAATATCATAATTGATTTCTTTTTCTTTAGTAATCAATTTAGTTGTATTATCTCTATATACTCTTACGGCCATAAAAGCATCACCAAAATTATCTACCGTATAATCTAAGTTATCCATTTTCTTTTCGGTGTAAGGCATCTCGACCTCTTTTCCCCACTCTTTTTCTAAGTTAGCATCAAAAACATGTAAACCGATAACATCTTTATTAATAGCATCTTTTTTGTGTTTAGGGTATTTTCTATATTGTACTAACAGTTTGCTTTCATCAAAAGAGGTCAATAAATCAAATTTATCTGCTGTACCAAAACTATAAAACCCTTTACTGTAAGTTGACCCTGACACCTTTCCGTTTACAGTAACCAAAAGCTGCCCTTTCCCCATAAAAGAACAACTTTCTGGATTAATCTCTCTATAAAACAGTTGTTCTTTTGTGTTTCTTTTATCCCATAAAGAGTAGAATAAATAAACTTTTTCATTAATTTCTAAAAACTCCTCAACTTGAAATCCTTTAGGAAAATCTTCGTAAATTTTAATTTTCTCCAATGTTAGTTTATTTGTATGGTAGGTTTGTAGAATGAATTTTTTACCATCTATTTTTACTCCAATTATTAAATCTTCATAAGAAAAATAATTTTTTGACCTGGCATCAACAACAGGGTATGGAACCCCGACTTCAACACCTTTAAAATCTAATTCATCTTTTTGAGCAAATAATGTGCTCACAACAAAAGTTAACGCTACTAATAATCCTATTTTTTTCATATTTATAGTTAAAAATTTATTATTAATCTAATGTGATCTTAATTAAAACATCTTCTTTTTCCTTTTTATACACTTCAAAAATAAATTCATCTAAATTATTAGAGGATATTCTTGAAGTTGCATATTGGTAGATTGGCATCCCGTTCACATTTCTAGAATCTAATAAAAATGTTTTATTCTCTTCCCCAGAGTCATAATCAATACTATAAACAGTTAAAAATCCTCCAGCACCATCCATATGGCCATAAGGTACAGTTTCATTATCTAGGTTCCTGTTTTTAAAGTTATCCATATATACCAAATGTAAATCATCCTCACCTTCAACTATTGCAAAAGATAATCCTTTTTCTAAGGAACGACCAGATTGTCTTTTAGCCAATTTTTTCATCCATGCCAAGGAACCATCTTTGTTTATTTTTGTAATTAACACGTCATCAAAATGATAATATGGTTTTGATCCTGCCTTTTTACTTCTAGATGAAACTACATAATATTGTTCTCCGATGATGATAATACTACCATCTTCGGATAGATAATAAGATTCGGGATCTAAATTTTTTATTGATGCTTTTTCTTTTCCAACTTCTTTTTTCTTGTTTTTTTCAACATCTTTTTTACGCATATTTTGATTAATAATTTCTAGAGGAATATCATAATATGCCACATTAAACTCTTCATCATTATTAGTTATATCAAATTTAAAAAGGCCATTGACTCCTTCAAAAGTTTTACCGACTTTTCCTCCTGATGAATAGTATCCTGCAACAATAATTTTGTTGTCTCCTGATTCAAAAAGACCAACACTACTTATAAACTTACCTGTAGTTAGATTTATTTTTTTTTGAGCTAGTTTACCTGTTAGAGCTTCAATTTTTAATAATTCAATATCATAATTAATCTCTTTTGCTTTAGTAAAAAGATCTGTTGTTTTATCTCTATATACCCTTGTTGCGATATATGCATCACCAAAATAATTTACAGTATAATCTAAGTTGTCCATTTTTTTCTCGGTATAAGGTATTTCAACTTCCTTACCCCATTCTTTTTTGTAAAGCACCAGAATAAACATGTAATCCAATTACATCTTTATTTACAGCATCATTCCTGCTTTTAGGGTGTTTACGATACTTTATCAATAACTTATTTTCATCAAAAGAAGTTGATAAAGCAAACTTATCTTTAACACCAAAGGCATAAGCACTTTTTTGATAGTATGTACCAGTAACTTTTCCTTTAACAGAAAGCAGTTTTACACCTTCACTAATAAAGGAACATGTCTCTGTATTGATTTCTCTATAAAATAGCTGTTCTTCAGTACTTTTTCTATTGTACGAAGAGTAGAAAAGATAAATTTTATCTTCTATCTTCATAATATCTTCTATTTCAAATGCTTTAGGAAAATCTTCATATGCTTTTATTTTATCTAATGTTAATTTGCCAGTATCATAAGTTTGTAAAGTAATATTTTTACCATCAATTTTAACACCAATAATAGCATCTTTATAATCGATATAATACTTTGTGTCAGCATCAACAACAGGGTATGGAACCCCGACTTCAACACCTTTAAAATCTAATTCATCTTTTTGAGCAAAAAATGTGTTCACAATAAGGGTTAACACTACTAATAATCCTATTTTTTTCATATCTATAGTTAAAAAACAAAACTAATAATCCAAGAGGAATAAACAATTTTTATTAAAGGTTAATTCACAATACTAAACATAGTAACTTTTGGTACATAATTCATATTTTTGTTTGATGGGATTTGATTCAATAATTATAGGTTCAGGAGCAGGAGGTTTATCAGCTGCTTTATGTTTGGCAAGAGCGGGGCAAAAAGTGTTAGTGTTAGAACAACATTATGTTCCTGGTGGTTGGTGTCATAGTTTTCATTTAAACGGGGCAAGGTTTACTCCAGGAGTTCATTATATTGGCTTATTAGGAAAAGGAGAATCTACGCATGAATTATACGAAGGCCTAGGAATTGCAAATGATTTAACATTTTATCAATTAAACCCTAATGCTTTTGAACATTGTTGGATAGGTGATGAACGTTTTGATTTTCCCTCCAATTATGATGAATTACAAGAGAAATTAACAGAAAGATTTCCTAAAGAAAAAAAGAATATTGCTCGCTATCTTAAAACAGTAAAACAAGTTAGTACTGAATTACAGTTAATACCTAAAATGAGTGGTTTTTGGGATAACATTACTATTCCTTTTAGAACAAAACATTTGGGTAAATATGGATTGTTTACGTTAAAAAGAGTTATTGATTGGCACATTAAAGACCCTTTGCTTAAAAAGTTTTTAAACATACAATGTGGCGATCATGGTTTGCCTCCTGGGCAAGCAAGTTTTCCGTTACATTGTGCTGTAATGGACCATTATTTTAGTGGTGGTTTTTACCCGATGGGTGGTGGTGGGTCTATTGTAAAGGCAATGACTACCAAACTAAAAAGCTATGGTGGAGAAATAAGAACGGGGCAGAAAGTAGAACGCATTTTATTGGATGAAAACAAAAAAGCTATTGGTGTAAAATTAGCCAGTGGAGAAGAAATTTTATCCAAAAGAATTGTCTCTAACGCTGACCCTAGCATTACCTATATAGATATGATAGGGAAAGAGAACATCAGTAAAAAGCTTTTAGAAAAATTAGATAAAACAAGATATTCATGTACCTCATTAATGCTGTTTTTAACTGTAGATATGGATGTTAAAAAAGCAGGGTTAGATTCTGGTAATATTTGGATGATGTCTGATAAAGATTCTGATGAGCTTTATAATGATTTAATGGGCAAAGATATTAGTAGCGGAGATTCTTTTGAAGGGATGTTTGTAAGTTGTACAACTCTTAAAGATCCTGTTAGTTTTGATGGTAAACATCACACAATAGAAGCGATAACTTATATTAACCATGAAGCTTTTGATGATTTTAAAAATGAGGGAGATAAAAGGTCTCCAGAATATTTAGCATTTAAAGAGCTACTTACTCAAAAGATGATTAATACGTTGGAGAAAGTAATTCCCGGAGTAAGTAAACATATCATTCATAAAGATTTAGGAACGCCTATTACCAATAAACACTTTATCAATTCTACCAATGGTTCTGTTTACGGTACCGAAAAAACATTTAAACAAATTGGTCCATTTGCTTACAACTCAAAAAGTGAGATAGAAAACCTTTATTTATGTGGAGCGAGTATCTTGTCTCATGGCGTTGCCGGAGCAAGTTATTCTGGGGTGCAAACAGCAGCTCAAATATTAGGCTGCAAACAACACGATTTACTTAAATTTGATAAAGACCAAAACATTAAGGTATTTAATGCCGAAGATGATAGCAATTATCCGGATTGGATGATGGCAAAAATTAAAGCAAAAAAAGATAGATTAGCTAAAAGTAAAGCTCAATAAAATACATTTTGAAATTATTATGAAAAAAGAATTAAGTGCAATAGATGCTAAGTTTGAAGCACAAAAATTAGCTTGGGGACCAATTTATTTTCAGGCTTTGGTAAGCTTAAGAGATTTAGGTGTTTTAGAATACATTCATAAAAAGAGAAGGGTAGGAGCTTCTATTTCGGATATCTGTGCTGAATTAAAGATTAGTGATTACGGTGTAAGAGTTTTATTAGAAGCTGCAGCTGTTGCAAATGTGGTTGATTATATTGATGATGATAATATAACACTAACCAAAACAGGTTTTTTTTGGATTAAGGATGAGTTAACTCGAGTAAACATTAACTATGTAAATGATGTTTGTTATGAAGGTGCTAAGTCGTTAACCGATTGTATTGTGAATGGAAAAGCAGAAGGTTTAAAAGTTTTTGGCGATTGGAATACCATCTACGAAGCTTTGGCTGTTTTGCCTGAAAAAGCAAAAACATCATGGTTTGAATTTGATCATTATTATTCTAGCGATGCTTTTCCGTATGCGTTAGAAATTGTAATGAAAAATAAGCCTAAATATATTTTTGATATTGGTGGGAATACGGGAAAATGGTCCTTTGCTTGTTGTGAGCATAACGAGGAGGTAAAAGTTAAAATATTAGATTTACCGGGGCAATTAAATGTTGCCAAACAAAATGCACTTGAAAAAGGTTTTGCTGACCGTATTGATTTTCATCAGATAAATTTATTAGACTCTTTTCAAAAAATACCGCAAGGAGCAGATGTTATTTGGATGAGCCAGTTTTTAGATTGTTTTTCTAAAGAAGAGATTGTTGTTATTTTAAAAAATGTGTTTCAAGCAGCCAATGAAGATACTGATATTTATATTATGGAGCCTTTTACTGATAATCAAGAATATGAAGCAGCAACACACTCTTTAGTAGGGACCTCTTTGTATTTTACCATTATGGCTAATGGAAACAGTAGAATGTACAGCGTAAAAACAATGAAAGAGTTAGCTGTAGAAGCAGGCTTAACAGTTGCCGAAGAATTTAACCTGATAGGAAACAGTTATCACTCTATTATAAGGTGTAAGAAAATAAACTAGTGATTTTTATGAGTTTTTAGAATCATATTACTATGTTTACATAAATATATAAAATAAAAAATATTATGAAAAAAATTAATCTATTAATTATCCTAATCTCTATTTTAGGATTAAGTGCAAATGCACAAAGAAGTTCAAAAGTTAAAGATGCTGACTATAGTTTCTTAAAGGGTGTAAAAACAATGAATATCCTTTTTGATTATGAAGGAATGACTGTTGGAAAAGGAAAAACTGAAGAAGCTTATGTAGCTGAAAAAGTTGCAGAAAAAAATAAAAAGAAAGCTGGTAAAGGAGATAAATGGAAAAAAGCGTGGGAAAATGGAAAGTTATCTGTTTATGAGCCAACATTTAAAGCTGTATTTTCAAAAAAATTAGGAAAAATTGGGATTAAAGTAAAAGAAGGCGATGATGCTGAAATAACTATGATTGTTAAAGCAACTAGAATTGAACCTGGATTTAGTGTTGGTGTAGCGAGTAAAAGAGGTGAAGCTGATTTCGAATTTATTTTTGTAGAAACTGCTAACCATGAGAATATCATTTCTCAAATTATTTTAACAAGAGCTATTGGGTCAGATACATATTCTGTTTCAGATAGAGTGAAATTTGCATATTATTATGCAGCTAAAAAACTATCTGGATATATTGTAAAAGGATTAAAATAAGTTACTTTATAATAATTACTTAGGTCACTTAATTTATTAAGTGACCTAAATTAACACAACATCATGAAAAACATATTACTTATATTATCGTTAATAACTGTTCAATTTAGTTATTCTCAAACAATGAAAGATTTTTTCACTAACAAAACTCAAGTTGTTTTTTTAGGATTAGATTTAACACAAGCTAGATTTATTGGGTCTGATAAATTCAGAAATCCAGAAGGGATTAAAAGCCATGCGTTTAAAGAATGGAATCGATTTTTAGCCACAGAGCCTGGAAAATATTCTTTACAAGATGCTTTTGGTTTAAAAGACAAGTATTATTACAATAGTATCAATTACTTTCTAAAAAGAAATCACACAATAGAAATGGAAGGTAAAATTATTGATACTGATTATACTTTATCTGAAGAGGATGCAGTTAAGAATGTTTCAACGTATACTACTTTTGAAAAAGAAGGGCTAGCAGTTTCTTTTGTTGTTGAAAAATTTGTAGACGATGTAGGTGAAGCTCATGTTTGGGTTGTTTTTATTGATTTACCTGAAAACAGAGTTATCTATATTGAAAAAATGATTGGTAAAGCAGGCGGTATAGGTATGGCTAACTTTTGGGCAAGATCTATTTACGATATTGTTTCTCAAATAGAAAAAAGAAGATTAGAGTTTAAAGCTAAATAACGACCATTATTGATGAATAAAATATTTTTATTACTACTTACTTTACTGTTAACATTGTCTGCTAATTCTCAAAATAATAGTGATATTATTTACAATGTTGATACTATCACCTGGTTTGGGTCTGATTTTTCTTTATTTCGATTAATTAACAAGAAAAAAGTAGGTCAAGAGGTAAAATTAGAAAAATACTTAGAAGCTTGGAATACTTATTATGCAGCAGCTATATCGAATGTGAAAATAGCTAAATGGCTATCTGTTAAAAAAGTATTTAATGATAAAACCTTCTGTGATAATGTTTGTGAAAAAGGATTTTCACATAAATGGATAGTTAGTCAGCCCTACACTATATCGGAAAAAATGATAAGTAATCATCTGTTAGATTACAATTCCGACCATTCTGGTTTGGGATTAACTTTTATTATAGAATCTTTTTATAAAGGAGACCCGAGCTTAGTGCATGGTTATTTCGTTTGGTTTGATATTGAAACAAAAGACGTTATTTATATTTATAAAACGCAAGGAGAAGGCAGAAGTGTTCATTTCAATAGCTTTGGTCTGACTATTGGTAAAAGTAAAAATATGCCTCCTACCACAGGAATGACTGGCTACTGGTTGAATGGGATGATAGACTCTACACTTGGATTTGGTATTAACTTTAAAGAAAATGCTCCAAAAGAATAATTAACTCCCTCTCTAGATATAACTGCTATTATCTAATTTGCTTAGTAAAAGCTGCATTCAAGGTTCTAACGTAACAACGTGTTGCTGTTAATGTCAATCACTTTAACCAAAGTTGGTAAAATTGTTTTATGTCTTTTGATAAAAGGGTTTGTTTTGTCCCAAACATAGCCTGCCAAAATAGAACATATTTGTTTTTTAAAGTTCTGATCTATATTTTCTGAAAAAATAATTTTATGAAAATCGCCATTGTACCAAGCGTTGATGTAGCTTCTAAAAACTTCCACCCCTTCTAAAACAATGTCTTGATAATCTTTCTTAAAATCAACACTTTCTCCTTTCAATTTTTGATGAACTAATTTTGCAGCTTTTAAACCTGTATAAGTAGCCAATGTAACGCCTGATGAAAATACGGGGTCTAAAAATTCTGTGCTATTGCCACACAGCACAAACCCTTCTCCATACATTTGTTTAATTCCAATGGAATACCCTTGGATAACTTTTGGTTCAAACACCAACGGAACATTTTTAAACCTATCGTTTAATCCCTCAAAAGATTGAACAAAATCTTTAAACTTTTCGCCATCATTTTGAGAGTAGTCATTAATTAAACTTTCATCACCTACAACACCAACAGAAGTATTACCATCGGCAAAAGGAATTGCCCAAAACCAAGATTTATTATCATTAAATGAATGAACAAAAATATTTTCTCCTGCTTTTTGAGTTCTGTTTTTATCCTCTACGTGCATAAAAATTGAACCACGAGCAGGTAAACTTGAAGGCTCATTTAAATTAAATTGTTTTGGCAATACTCTACCATAACCACTAGCATCAATAATAAATTTACTAGATACGTTAATTGTTTTATTCTCGCTGTTTAAGTATTCAACTTGTTGTAAATCTTTACTACATTTCACATCAGTTACTTCAGCATTAAAAACAACTTCAACACCTTTGTTAATAGCTTCGTCAATTAAAACCTTATCAAAATCAGCCCTTTTTACTTGCCATGTCCATTTCCATCCTTTAGTATATTGCTCGTCAAAAAAGAACTCACATTTAGTATCTCCTTTATAAAAAGTTGCTCCAGTTTTTTTCTGAAAACCTATACTTTTAACAGCATCTAATAATCCTGCCTCTTCTAAATGATCCATACAATGTGGTAACAAGCTTTCGCCAATTACAAAGCGGGGAAACTCTTGTTTTTCTATAACTAAAACATTGTTTCCTTGGTTTTTTAAATAGGCAGCAGCAACACTACCCGAAGGTCCTGCACCAATAATTATTACATCATAATTTTCCATCTCAGCTATTTTTTACTTTATTCATTAATTGATGTTTATCTACAAAATCAAAACACGTTACAAAAGCGCCAAGTGTAACACCAAGCACTCCGTGAAAAACTAAATTTTGACCAGTAAGCGATAAATTTTTAACTTTGGTTTTAGAATTGATTTGAGTTTTTAAGGGATTATTGCTGTCCTTTGCAATCCCATATAAAGAACCTGTTTTATCTCCAATATAATCGCGATACGTTAAAGGAGTAGAACTGTAAACTGCTTTAATTTTAGAACGAATATTTGGATATTGTTTTTCTAATAAAGAAATAATTCGTTCTTCCTTTGCTTTCTTAAAAGCCTCATATTCATCTCCTCTTTCTCCTTTTTGAGCAACGGTATTAAATGTTTTCTCCCATTTTTTTGTTTCCTCATAATCCATATAAGTCATAACAGACATAGCCTCTGCAAATTCTTCACTTTTTGAGCTTGCAGGTGTACAAACAAAATATGATTTTGGCCAATTGGATTGCTCGTAATCTATCACATCCCAAACATCATTATCTCCAACAAATTGGTAAATATTATGATTGATATAGTTAAAAGTATCCTCTTTAAATACAAGGTGTACAATAAAAGATGAAGGTGTGTTTTTTAAGTTCTTAATCCGCTTTACATAAGGTTTTAAAAACCTTTTTTCATCAAAAATATCTATGGTAACAGCTGGGTGAGCGTTAGAAATAAAGTTTTTAGCAAATACCTTTTCTCCATCTTTAAGGTTAACATTTTTTACCAATCCATTATCATGGTAATCTACTCCAACAACTTCTTTCCTTTTTAATACTTGTCCTCCTAATTTTCTGATTGATTTTGCCATCTGAATGGCAATTTGAGAGCCTCCATCTTGCAAACGATATGAACCTGTTAAATAACTATTAATTATTAATGCATGTACATACCAAGGGGTTGTGTTCTTATCTCCTGCATATAATGCATTAGTTGCACCAAGTACATTGCGTAATAATTTATTGTCTGTCATAGCAGCAATATGCTCCGCTGCATTAATCGATAACAAATCAGCATTTTTAAGATAATTGGCACCTTCCTCTACTTTTAAATTGTATAATGGAAAATGAGTACATGTTTCTTTGATATCCTTGCAGTAATTTTCAATAACCTCTCTTTCGTTTGGAAATTCTTGACTTAACACTTCGATAAAACGATCGTAACCTTGTGCGTATTTAAACTCTTTTCCGTCATCAAATCTGATCACATCAAAGCCATCTTCATCCATTCTTTTCCATTTCAGCGTATCCATCAATCCTAAATACTTAAAAAATTGATTTAGATTTTCGCCTTCATCTAAACTCCCTATATAATGAACTCCTGTATCAAAAATGCATTTATCGCGGCTAAAAACCTGAAGATTACCTCCAATCTGATGGTTTTTTTCGAGTACAACAACGCTATATCCTTCCTCCGCTAAAATATAAGCACACGTTAGCCCTCCGAGCCCACTTCCGATAATAACAAAGTCATATTCTTTATTCTCTAATGCCATATTATATTTTTTTTAAGATAAACAACACATTAGATGTTTTTGATGATTGCTCTTGCATTTGATATGTTAAATTATACTTTTTTGAGAAGGTTTTTATGTCATTACTCGAAAAGAAATGAAATGCTTCTTCCTTTTTGTTAAATGATAATAACTTGGTAGAAAACAATTCAGTTAGCTTCGTTTTGCTATGTCGTTCTTTAAAGTCGGTAACTCCATCTCTAATTAAAATTATACCACCGTTGTTAAGCACTTTTGCACAGTTTTCTAACACTTGTAATTGTTTTTCTTTAGAAAAATAATGCAATACATCATTAAATATTATTGCGTCATAGTTTTCAAACTGATAAGAAGTTACATCTACCGTTTTAAAATTTAACTTATCGGTGTGGTCAAAGCCATTGTTGGCGATGTTAATTTTCTCCTCATCATAATCAACACCTAAAATCTCTCTATTTTCATTTTTGTAATGCAAAAAATACGATAGATAGCCATAACCACAACCAACATCCAAAATTCTATTTTTATCTGCTAATATTTGATGATAATCATCATAGTTTTTAGCTTCAAAACGCCATTTTACTTTTAAGTACCATTCTAACAGAGGTCCTTTATATATGTAGTTAGCAAATATTCTAGGAAATAGCTTTTTAGCTGTTTCTTGTTCGTTTTTAAAAGCTAAATACTCCTCTTTATAATATGCGGAGATTGATTTGGTTCGTTTACCAAAGGTTTCTCCCCATGTTGTTTCGTTAGCAGAAATTCTAGGCAATACTTTTATATTGATATATCCATGTCGTACAAAAAACTCAGATTTAGGTAATACATACGAGTTGCCATGAATTAGTACGGGGATAATATCTAAATTTAATTCTTTAGCTAAATAAAAAGCTCCTTTATGAAACCTGCGGATTTTATCTGTTTCGCCTCTAGATCCTTCAGGGAAAATTAAAATAGAATAACCATCAGCAATTCGTTCTTTAATTAATTCTAAATCTTTAGCTGCTCCTTCGCCAACAAAAATATAACCTGCATACCTTACTATTGGACCAAAAAATACGGAGTTGTAAACCCAATCTTTTACTACAATAATAATTTTAGGACTGATTAACATCATCATTAAAATATCTAAAAACGAAGTGTGATTGGCTATGATGATTGCAGGTTTATCAAAATTAAAATTCTCTTTATTAATAAACTTTTTACGAAAGTGGAAAGCCGAATACATCACACTCCAAGCCATAGCAGATAAAGTAGCATTCAATACTTTCCTTTTTGTTTTTTTAGGTAATGGGGTAATAAATAATATTCCTAAAATTGGGTAAGTAATAAAGCACCCAAAAACAAACCAAGGAAATTCAAATAAAGATACAGCAAACGCTACAAAAGTTACGGGAGTTCTTTTCTGCTCAATCCGACCTTGGATAAATAATTTAAAAAGATATGGCTGTATAACAATTGAGATAAATAAGATGCAAACAATACCTAAAACGCTAATTAACGCCACAGAATGTATGGCAGGATGTTTAGCTAAAAATAATACTCCTGTACCCACAATTGTTGTTAATGCTGATAGCACAATTGCAGTGTTATATGTTTTTAAGGTGTCTTTTTTGTATTTGTATTTATGGAGTAAACCATCGGTAACAAAAATACTGAAATCATCTCCCAAACCAAAAATAAAGGTTGCTATTATAATATTTACAAAGTTAAATTTGATGTCAAATATTGATGCAATACCTAAAATCCAAATCCAACTGATAACCATAGGGATAAAAGTGAAAAGAGCTAACTCTATTCGTCCGTAAATTAATAGTAAACACACAAAAACAAGTAATGAGGATACGATTAGGATGTAATTAAAATCTTGTTTTACTACGCTTAATAATTCGGTTGCTACCTGAGATTTATTAAAAGTGGTAACTCCTTTAATAGTTGATAATGTTTCGGAAAGCGCTACTACATTTTCTTTTTTTAAGATAACCGTAGTAATAAAGGTTGTTTTATTTGCGGTTTTAAATAGTAAACCATCCAACCCCAATGTTTTAATTAACGCTTTAGATTCTGAAGCGTCAGCTAAACTTTTTGTTGAAATCCAATTTTTAAAACCTGAAAATGCATTTTTGTTAAAGCCCAAATCTTCTGATGTACTATCAAAAGGATTTAATAAATTGTTGCGATTTTCAGTCCAATAAGTGTTCCATCGGTTTATTCGGTAAGCAGCAATAGTATCTGGAACCAATAATTTTGCTAAAGAAATACTAGATGTTATTTCGCCCTCTTTTTGTAGTGCTTTTAGTTTTTGATATACGATATAGTTACTCAAACAAGCCTTTTGGTAATTATCAGATTCAGAAAAGATAAAAAGTTTTGTTTCAATTTCTGGGTTGATACCCACCAACTGAATTTCTTTGTCTTTTGTGCTTTTGGTGTGATACGATAAGTTATTCAAATCATTATCAAACTGTACATCAAACGAAAAGTAGAAGAAAACTACCGTTAATGCTACAATTAAAATTAATAATGGTTTTCTTACTTGGTCTAAAAAAGAAAAATCAACTAATTTTTGTTTTCCAACATCTTTGTTAAAATCAAAATTGAATATCTTTAACACAACCGGTAATCCAATTAAGGTGAACAATGCTGAGCCAACAAGACTTAAACCTGCAAACAATCCAAAATCTTTTAAAACAATAGAGTTGGTAAACATTAATGCGCCAAAAGCTAAAACTGTTGTTCCTCCACCCATTAATAAAGGAAGTGACACATCATTAATGGTAGTTTTTATAGATTTACTGTGTTGTAAATGTGTAAAAAAGTGAAAAGAAAAATCTAACACAATACCAAAAACAACAGCTCCTGTTGCTAAAGATATTCCTGAAATTTCAGTTTTAAAGAAACCAATCATTCCTAAGGAAAACAATGCACCAAAAATTAATGGGAGCATAAAATAGATAGGAATTAAAATTTTACGGTAATAAATAAAAAGAATTAAAAGAATGATAACAATAGTGATGATTAAAGTTAAATAGGTGTCTTTTTTAACTTGAATGCTATTTTCAGCACTAATTTGGAAGGTGCCAAAAAAGTCTACTTGATGGTTGGGGTAAACTTTATTCCAATTGGTTTTAAAATTAGTTAAAGCGTGATAAAGCAATACATTCCTTTTATTATCAGATAATTTAAAAGTGGTTTTTGCAGTAATTAAAACTTTAGAATCGTTGTCGGTAAGTAGGTAGCCGTCTTTTACATTGTAGTTGGTATTGTTCGATTCTTTATTTAGTGTTTTAAAAAATGGAATAGAAATTCCTAAAGGGTCTTTTAATAGAAATTGTTTTAGCAAAAATCCTCCTGGCGATAATAAATCTTTTTGAGTTTGAGGAAGCGTTTCTTTAATGCTACTTTCTTCAATTTTGCTAGTTATCCCTTTATAATAGCTATCGGAAATGAAAATTGGAAAGTTTGAATAAAAATATTCATATACTTCTTGCTCAACATCGGGTCGTTCTACAACAATATTTTTTAGGAGCTTATTCGTATGTGCATTTAATGAATCAGAAAAAGAAGTAATCAATAAATCGTCATCATCTGCAGTAATTTGCATAGAAACAATTACTTGATTGGTTAAATCGCTATTATCAATCAGCTTTGTAAAACCTGCAAAAGATTCTCCTTTGGGCAAAACAGAAAAAATATTTTCTTCTATTTTAAGCTTAGATATCCCTATAGAAAACAAGCCTATAAAAGAAAATAAAAGCATAAAAAAAATAATTTTATGCTGATAAAAAAACTGAATAATAAAATTTATAATCTTCCCCAATGCCTGCTTAGTTTCTATTCTTACTAAAAAGCAAATATAAAGGATTCTCGATAATTAATATCATTTAAAGAACCCTCAATTATCTAAATTAATTAACAATTACTAAGAAGTAAAAAACTACTTTTGTGTTTGATTATTTAAAATAAATAAAAAAGAATTAGCAAAGAGTATTGGTTATTTAAAAAAAATCTTACATTTGCACTCCTTAAAAAATTAAGAACACTAAAGAATATAGAGATATGGCTAATCATAAGTCGGCATTAAAGAGAATCAGACAAACTGCAAAAAGAACACTTAGAAATAAGTATCAGCATAAAACAACTCGTAATGCTATTAAGAGTTTAAGAAGTTCTACGGATAAAAAAGAAGCTGAAAAAATGCTTCCTACTGTTTCTTCTATGTTAGATAAATTGGCTAAAAGAAATATTATCCATAAAAACAAAGCTTCAAATTTAAAGTCTAAATTAACTAAGCACGTTGCTGCAATGTAATTTAGTATTAAATTGTAAGATATTTAAAAGGCTTTCCTAAAAGGAAAGCCTTTTTTTATTTCATTTTTTTAATTATCAAAAAAGAACATTGATTACCTTTACAAAAAATTACAATTATGATTAAAGTAGCTATCAATGGTTTTGGAAGAATAGGAAGAGTTTTTACTCGAGCAATTCAAAACCATCCAAATATTCAATTAGTAGCAATTAATGATTTAGCAGATACTAAAACATTAGCGCACTTATTAAAATATGATTCTGTACATGGTAAATTTGATGGTTCAATTACTACGAATGGTGAAGATTTGATTCTTAATGATAGCACAATAAAAATTCTTACAGAAAGAAATCCTGAAAATTTACCTTGGGCGAATTTAGATGTTGATGTTGTTATTGAATCTACAGGCTTGTTTAGAACAAAAGAACAAGCAAGCAAACATCTTGCTGCAGGGGCAAAAAAAGTGATTATTTCTGCTCCGGCAAAAAGTGATGATGTAAAAACAGTTGTTTTAGGAATTAACGAAGGTTTAATTGATGGTACAGAAACTGTTTTGTCAAATGCATCATGTACTACTAATGCAACAGCGCCAATTATAAAAGTATTAAAAGAATTATGTGGTTTAGAGACTGTACATCTTACAACTGTACATTCTTACACCAATGATCAACGTTTGCACGATGCTCCGCATAGCGATTTAAGAAGAGCAAGAGGTGGAGCTTTATCAATTATACCGACAAGTACTGGGGCAGCAAATGCTATCACTAAAATTTTCCCTGATATGAAAGGAAAGATTGAAGGTTACGCTGTTCGAGTTCCTGTACCAGATGGTTCGTTAATTGATATTTGTGCTACAACTAAAAAATCTGTAACCAAAGAAGAAATTAATGCTGCTTTTAAAACAGCATCGGAAACTGACTTAAAAGGAATTTTAGAATATACCGAAGAGCCTTTAGTCTCTATAGATATTGTAGGGAATCCTCATTCTTGTATTTTTGATGCTAACCTAACATCAGTAATTGGAAATACCGTTAAAATTGTTGGTTGGTATGACAATGAAGCAGGTTATTCTAACCGTTTGGTTGATTTAATTGAATATTTGAATAAGTAATGTATCAAATTTTTTAAGAGAATTGTTTGAGTTAGAATGATTTTTGTGTCACCTACTTTGAAAAATTAATCGATTTACAACATAAAGTAAAAGTCAGTTTTGTTTTAATCTCGGTTAGTAAATTTCATTTGTCAAATTGATATTTGTAGCTTATTTTTATTCTTTATGATTTATTCTTTTTTAAGATCGCTAATACGAATTGCCTTAAAGGTATATTTTAGAAAATTCCACATTAAAGGTAGGGAGAATATTCCTCAAGAGGGGCCTTTTTTAATTGTTGCTAATCATCCAAGCTCTTTTTTAGATCCGATGAGTATTGCTGTTTTAGTACCGCAAAAAATCAGTTTTTTAGCAAAAGCAACCATGTTTAATTATAAAATTATTGCATGGATTTTAAAAGGATTAAATTTAGTTCCTATATATAGAGCTGCCGACAATCCAGGAATGGTGAGTAAAAATCAAGAAATGTTTAAGTCATGTTATCAAAAACTATCTAATGATGGTGTGATTATGATTTTTCCTGAAGGGACTAGCGAGAATGAACGTAAACTACGGAAAATTAAAACTGGTGCTGCTCGTATTGCTTTAGGAACAGCAAAAGAAACAAATTTTGATGTTAATGTTAAAATCCTCCCTGTTGGTTTAAACTATACCAAATCAAGTACATTTAGAAGTGAGTTATTTTTAGAATTTGGAAAACCAATTGAAGCCAAGGATTATTTTGATGCTTTTAAAAATAATGAAAAAGAAGCTGCTAAAAAATTGACTGATGAGATTGAGAAAAGTATCATTGATTTAATTATCAATATTGAGGAGGATGAATATGAAGTTCTGGTTAAGCAGGTGGAAAGCTTGTTAAACTATAGCTCGTCAAACAATGCTGATAACCCTTTTGAAACAATTGAAATTTCTCAAAACATATATGCTGCTATTGAATATTATCGTAAAAATGATCAAAAACAATTTAATCACATCAAAAAGAAAATAGATAATTATTTTCGAAATTTAGAAGCAATAAACCTCTCCGATAAAATGATTGCCGATGGGGTTGAACGTAAAAATTTTTGGAACTATATTTTTAAATCTTTAATTATCTTAATTTTTGGTTTTCCTTTTTGGTTGTTTGGTTATATCAATAGCTTTATACCTTATAAAATCCCTAGATATTTAGCTTTGTTAATTACAAAAAGTGAAGCATTTTATGGTGCATTATTAATGTCTATAGGTACTTTTTCTTTTATGTTTTTCTATAGTTTTATTCTGTATTGGGTAGCTAAATATTCTGGTTCAAATATTATTACCATAAGTTATGCGATAGCACTTCCTCTTTGTGGTTTGTTTACCATGTTTTATGCTAGGGTTGCCCGTAAATTCTACTACAATTGGAGGTTTGTAGCTTGTTTTTTTAGCAAGCAAAAATTAGTTATTCAATTGGCATCTACCAGAAATGGAATTATAAAAGAGCTGAATAGGCTGCAAGATAATATGCCAAAAATTGAGTAGTTAAAAGCAAATCCATTTCACTCTATTCTTTTGGTTTTTAGCAATGTAATATGTGTTTTTATTTGGTAGAGGGCTAATATGTAGTACTCATATGAAAAAAATAATGTTCTTTTTTTTCTTAAATTAAGACCGTTGCAAAAGGTGGCAAATAAATTTACGAGCTATTTTTTGTCTTATTTTTCAATTATTTAGTTGAAATAACTGTTTTTTACTCTGAAACCAGTTGTTTTTTTGATGCTTTTACTCT
>Ga0256845_1000463_pt1 | contig 38395 bp, 26 predicted proteins | sample RiftiametaG_FD_189101 | JGI IMG/M metagenome (GOLD analysis project Ga0256845, IMG submission 189101) | Tube worm associated microbial communities from hydrothermal vent at the East Pacific Rise, Pacific Ocean - Riftia | ecosystem: Host-associated > Annelida > Integument > Unclassified ...
ATTAACAATACTAAACTTGATATTACTGACAGTTTAAAAAGAAATGAAGAATTAAATATTGCTAAAGTCACCTCCTTTAGCAATGGTGACAATAAAAATGTAGATCAAATCACTAATAATGAAATCAAACTGGTAAGTCCGTTTTACATTAGTTTATTAGCTTCCACTAAACACAAACGAATTATTGATTCGTGGAACAAAAAGAACAATGCTTATTCTGCTTACTTTTTATTAAACGATAATGATGAAATAAGAGAAGAACTCAAACAAGAAGAATTAAAAAAATTAAATGAGAAAATTTTACTTAATTATAAAAATGGAGAACTCTATTTAAAACGAGGTGTTGTACACGCTTCCATAGGGATTTATGATAAAGCCATTTTAGATTTTAACAAATCATTGCATTTAGATGATGACAATTACATGGCTTATTTCGGAAAAGCAAACATGTTATATCAAATTATTAGTAAAGATAAAACGAGTAGTTACACCTTATCAATGGTAATTAAAGATTATGATAAATGCATCGAACTGAACCCTAATTTTGCTTATGCCTATTTTAATAGAGCATACTTAAAATTTCAAAATGAAAATTACATTGGTGCAATTGAAGATTATAGTATTGCTATTAATCTATCACCATCTTTTGCTGAAGCTTACCTTAACCGTGCGCTAATTTTATTAATCCTAGAAAACAATGAGCAAGCTTGCAAAGATTTAAGTAAAGCTGGCGAATTAGGAATTACTAAAGGTTATTCTTTAATTGGTAAGTATTGTAATTAAGTAGTTATATTAATTAATATACTTCCCTAACAATTCTCATTTTAGGCTGGTTATAATCAACCTATCAAATAGATTCTCAATCAAGTTGAGAATGACATCCTGACACAAAAAACCCGCTAACATTTCTGTAGCGGTTTTCTAATTTATTCTTTGTAAAAAAATTAAGCTTTTTCTGTAGTTTCAGCTTTCTTTTTTCTTGTAATTCTTCTTTTTGGTTTCTTTTCCTCTTCTGTAGGTTCTACATAATTAGGATCGAAAGCCGCATCAACTAAAATTCTACCACAATGCTCACAAACTAATACTTTTTTATGGTTTTTAATATCCATCTGTCTTTGTGGTGGTACTTTATTAAAACAACCGCCACAAGAATCTCTTTGAACAGTAACAACTGCTAAACCATTTCTAGCATTACCTCTAATTCTAGTGTAAGCTTTTAACAATCTATCATCAATTACTTTTCCAGCTTTATCAGATTTTTTTTGTAATTTTTCTTCGTCAACTTGGGTTTCATTAGTAATTTCTTCTAACTCTTTCTGCTTGTTAGATAAATCAATTTTTCTTCCGTCTAAATACTCTTTAGCATCTCCAACTTTTTCTTGCTTAGAAGTCAATTTGAATTCTCCTTCTTTAATTCTTTTTTCAGCTAACTCAATTTCTAAGCTCTGAAATTCCATCTCTTTAGTAATCGCATCAAACTCTCTGTTATTTCTAACCTTATTTTGTTGCTCTTCGTACTTCTTAATTAAGTTACTAGAATCTTTAATCCCATTTTTCTTGTTAGAAATTTCAGTTGTTAAATCTTCTATTTCACCCGTCAACTTATCTAAACGAAGTGTTAATCCTTCAACCTCATCTTCTAAGTCTTGAACTTCTAAAGGTAACTCACCTCTTACAGTACGTATTTTATCAATTGTAGAATCAATAACCTGTAAGTCATATAGTGCTTTTAATCTTTCTTCTATAGTCGCTTCTTTTTTAGCCATCTTTAAAGGTAATTTACTGGGTTTGTATTTTTTTCAGTTAAACGAACTGCGAAATTAGGAAATTTTTCATTAAGAATCTCATAAATTAACTCACTTGTATACTGCTCACTTTCATAATGACCTACATCTGCAATAATAATTTTATTCTCCGCATCAAAAAACTGATGATATTTAAAGTCTCCCGTAATAAAAACATCTGCTCCAACAGCAATTGCATTATCTAATAAAAAGCTTCCTGAGCCACCACAAATGGCTACTTTTTTAATCTTTTTTCCAGACAAATCTGTATAGCGAACACAAGCTGTTTTCAAGTCATTTTTAAGCCGTTTTAAGAACGAAATTTCATCTTCCTCAGCCTCTAACTCTCCTATAACTCCACTTCCTACATTTTCATACTTATTTTGAAGGTTAAAAACATCATAAGCAACTTCTTCATAAGGGTGCGCTTCCTTCATACTTGCTATAACTCTACTCACCAAATATGATGGAACAACTGTTTCTATTCTTGTTTCCTGTTCTTGATGTGATTTCCCCACCTCACCAACAAGAGGATTCGTATTCTCTCCAGCTCTAAATGTCCCTATTCCTTCTGTATTGTAACTACATTCATTATAATTTCCAATATTTCCAGCTCCCGCAGCAAACATTGATTGACGAACTCGTTCTGCGGCATTAGAAGGACAATATGTTACTATTTTACTTAACAAACTTTTTTTAGGTTGTAATATCTTACAATTTTTAACACCTATTTTCTCTGCTATTTTAAAACTCACACCATTCTTCACATTATCTAAATTGGTATGTGCTGCATAAATTGCAATGTTATTTTTTATGGCTTTAATAACTGTTCGTTCAATATAGTTTTTCCCATTAAGATGCTTTAAACCATTAAAGACAATAGGGTGATGTGCAATAACCATATTACAGTTTTTTGCAATTGCCTCATCTAAAATCTCCTCTACACAATCCAAACAAATTAAAACACCCGTTACCTCATCATTATCATTACCTACAATTAACCCTGAATTATCGTATGATTCCTGGTAAGATAGAGGAGCAAATTCTTCTATAATCGTTGTAATATCTTTTACTAGCATATTCAGTATTTAAGATTATAAAGTTAAGACAATTGAAACTTCAGTACCTGCAATTTCTCGATTTTCATTATAAATTTGATACGGACCTTTTATAGCACAATCTTTATTAGATATTTTACTAATTAACTTTATTCTACTTTTTGTTAATTCCATCCCTTTAGAGTCATGATATTGGTTTTTATCTTTCTTCTCTTCAATACTTTTATCTATTCCTATCCCATCATCATTTATTTTAATAATGAGTTTCCCCCCTTCTTTCACAACATTAACAACTATATTCCCTTTTTTATCTCTTGGTAATATCCCATGCCATATTGAATTTTCAATAAAAGGCTGTAATAACATCGAAGGGATTTTAATTGTTTGAGGTTCAATTCTTTCGTCAACATTAATCGTATAATCAAACTTATCCTGAAACCTCATTTCCTCTAATTTCAAATACAATCCAATTCTTTCAATTTCATCATCTAAATAAATTTCATTCACTAACGAACTATCTAAGTTCTTTCGTACCAATTTAGCGAAACTAGACAGGTATTTATTTGCTGAAATTCTATCTTGCCGATTAATATAATATTGAATAGAGTTTAATGCATTAAAAATAAAATGTCGATTCATACTAGAATTTAATGCCTGCTGCTCCAGCTTCATCATTTTAGATTTATCTACTATTAATTGTGTTACTCTTTTACGCTCATCAATTTTTTTACTTCGATTAACAATCAACCAAACAACCCATATTGAAGCTAAAAAACATAAAATATAAAACCACCAAGTTGACCAAAATGGAGGTGTAATAGAAAATAAAAACTGAACAGGTTCTGTCCAGTTTTTTAAATCTGTAGTTGCAGAAAGCTGAAAAGTAAAATCTCCATCCGGTATATTAGAATAAGTTACATATGTCGCTTTTGTTATTGGCTGCCAATCTTCATCAAACCCATCTAATTTAAAGCGATATTTCACCTTATCAGGGCTGGTATGATATATTCCAACAAAATCAAATGTTAAGTGGTTTTTATTATACTTTAGTGTTAAATTTTGAGGCAAACCTGTTACCTCATCAATTGTTTTAGCATATTTACTTAAATCTTTTTTCTCAAAAAATAATCGAATATTCTTTATCTGAACTTTTGGCAAAGAAACTATAGTATTTTCTGAATTTAATGCTCTCTTCATTAACCCATAACTCGTTCCAAACCATAAATTATTTCTACTATCAATAAACGATGCATTTTGATTACACTCTAAACTTTTTAACCCATCCAGATTCGAATAACGAATAAAATCAGTACTTAAAAAAGTATCCTTATCTAAAACATTTAGTTGGTATAATCCATAGTTAGTTCCTATCCATAAATTATGGTTCTTATCTAATTCTAAAAAATTAATATTATTAGATGAATAGTTCTCTGGAAGTTTAAATGTAGAAATTTCACCTTCAGAAAGCATTGCTAAACCATTATTAGTACCTACCCAATAAACATCACCATCTTTAATGATATTCATAACACTAGTACTTGGCAACCCATTTTCGTCTGTGAAAAATTCTGTTTTTTTAGTTTGAGGATTGTATTTAAAAAGTCCATCAGATGAACAAAACCAAATACAAGTTTCATCTTCAACAAAAATATCTCTAATGTTTCTTCCTATTTCTATATTGGAAATACTATCTGTCGCTTTATTTAACACAGAAACTCCCTCCTTAGTTCCAATCCAAATATTATTATTCAAATCATCTTGCAATGCATAAATTTTCCTAGCATTTAAGCCATCTCTTTGGTCATACGTTTTAAACTTCTCACCATCAAAAACAGAAACACCATTCGATGTCCCAACCCATAGATTACTGTCTTTCGATACCAGACTACACCAAACAGTATTGTTTCCTAAACCATCTTCAACTGTAAACAATTCAAACCCTTTACTTGTAAAAACCCCTACTCCATTTTCATGAGTTGAAACCCAAATGTTTCGATTAAAATCCTCTAAAACAGACATTACAACATTACTTTCAATCACACCATCCTCTGTGTAACTCATGAAATTTTCATTTGTAAATTTGATAAGCCCTCCACCATCAGATCCTAAAAATAAATTTCCTTCTTCATCTTCCATAATGGTTCTGATATTGTTATTCTTTAAACCATCCTTTTCAGTGAAATTTTTAATAACATTATTTTTAAGTTTAGACACTCCTTTTTTAGAGGTAAACCAAATTGCGCCATCTTTTCGTTGAACGAAACCTCTAATACTATTACTTATCAATCCTTCATCAGTAGTGTATTTAATACAATTATTTTTAACTAAATGAATTACTCCTTCTCTAAAAGTAGAACACCAAACAGTTTTATTTTCATCTAAAAAAACTTGTGTAGCATTAACATCTTTTATTGTGTCTGTAATATTTAACTGAGGATCAATGATAGAAACCCCATTTCTGGTTGCTACCCATTTATTATCATCTTCATCTACAAAAATATTTCGAACATAATTATTCCGATCTCCATTAGGCAGCTTTACATATGTAAATTCATTATTTTCATAATAGCCAAGACCTCCTCCTGTTGCAAACCACATTTTACCTGTTTTATCTTCTGCAATAGACAAAACAAAATGCTGACTTAATTCTTCTTTAAATTTGTAATTTGTAAACGTATTTCCATCATATACAGATAGCCCTCCTTGTGTCCCTAACCAAATATTTCCTTTACTATCATTATAAATAGCATTTATTTGATTATGTAATAAGCCCTCATTAGTAGAAAAATTTTGAAAATTAATTCCATCAAATTTTGACAAGCCCCCCAACGTACCTATCCAAAGGTAACCTTCATTATCTTGACTAACTGCTCGGATTTGAGATTGTGCTAAGCCCTCTTCAATAGAATAACTTATAAAATTATATTGTTGAGTATATGCACTAAAAGAAATTAATAATGCAGTAAATAATACAAAAAGTTTAATCATTAAATTATCCCTTAAAATGTTTTTATCGCACTAATAAATCCGGATAATTTTCTTCTTGCAACTGGAATAACATCGCCTGTATCCATAATTGCCATATTTCCATCATGCCGATTAAACTCTTTTAAATGATGTTTTGTATTAATAATATGTGATTTGTGTACTCTAAAGAAAGTATTACCATCCAATACTTTTTCATAACGAGCAATAGTCATACTACTGATGCATTTAGATCCATTAGCTAAAAAAATTCTAGTATAACTCTCGTCCGCCTCTAAATGAACTATATCTTCAGCTTTTAAAATTTCATAACCACTTAATGTAGGTACAGCAATTGTTTCTGCTTTACCTTCATTTTTATATTCTGCTAAAAGTGTTTTTATCATATTAAAATCAACATTTGCATCTTCTTTAGTATCTATTTTTGCAACAGCAGCTTGTAAATCTTCGATATCAATTGGCTTTTCAAGATAATCTATAGCTCCAGATTTTAAGGCTTTTAAGGCGAACTGATTATGAGCAGTAATAAAAATAACTGCAAAGTTTTTATTTTCGATAGATGCTAATAATTCAAACCCATCCTCGTTAGGCATATTTATATCTAAAAACAATAAATCAGGTTCATGCTCAGCAATTACTTTTCGTGCTTCTGATGCAGAAGCTGCTTCTCCAACAACATTTACATCCTTACAAAAATCAGTTAAAATTAATTTTAAGTTTTCACGAGCGTTTTGCTCATCATCAATGATAATAGTATTAATAGCCATAATAGAAGTGTTAGTGTTGTTTAAAGATACGGTAAGAATAACAAAAAGTTAACTAGAATTATCAAGCGGTAGCTCTCAGAAATTAAACGGTAGTAAATATCAATTAAACAGTTATAATTCTTTTATTTTTTTTACAAATTCGGTGGTTCTTGCTCGAGCAACAGGTAACTTTACTCCTGTTTGCATTACTGCAAAACTACCCTCATCTTGTAAATAATCTGTTAAATATGAAATATTGATAATGTTCTTTTTATGAATACGATAAAACTTGTTGCTATTCAAAATTTCCTCGTAAACTTTTAATGTTCTTGTATCAAAAAAAGTAGTTCCATCTACAAAATGAATGTTGGTACAATTTCCATCACCCTCTAAATAAAGAATATTAGCATCATCAATAATTTTAATTCCTTTAGCATGAGAAACCGTAATTTTATTAGATTCATTCTGATAATGAATATTCTCTGAAAAGTTTTTAATTGATTCTATATAGGTTTCTAAATTAGATGAATCTTGAGAAAAAAGCTCTTTGTAAGTTATTAATTTAGTAACAGCATCTATTAAATCTTCAATATCAATAGGTTTTAAAAGATAATGGATAGAATTTGCATTAAACGCTTTAATAGCGTAATCCTTAAAAGCAGTAACAAAAACTATTTGAAAATTATCGCTTTTTACATCTTCCAACAAATCCAAGCCCTCTTCTCCACTAGGCATTCTAATGTCTAGAAATACTGCTTCAGGTTTTTTTTCAGCAATCAATTTTCTTGCTTCAGCAACATTCTGTCCCGTTCCAATTATTTCTACTTCAGGACAAAATTCATTCAACAATAAACGTAAATTTTCTCTTGCTAAATGCTCATCATCAACTATTATGGCGGTAATTTTTGACATTATCTTTTTCTTCTCGCTTTAGCTTTCTTTTTATGCATCTTTTTATTGCGCTTATCATTCTTTTTCATCCTCTTCTTCACTTCTTTGGTTTGAATGTTTTGATGACGTTCCTTTCCCTCCGCTATACTTTTATCAGCTGCTTTCTTTTTCGTAACCTCTTGTTTTTCTAACGCTTTTCTTCGTGCTTTTACCTTAGCAGTTTCTTGCGAAAATACCGTAAAAGATACCGTTAAGAAAACTATTGTGATGATATACTTAAACCCTTTCATAATCGTTTTATTTATGTTAAAAGCAGAATCAAGGAAGTTCTCGATAAACAAAACTTAGATCCCGCATCAAGTGCGGGATAGTTCAATTTGATATTTTGATTTATTCCGCTAAATCGAAACTCTCAAAATAGAATTTCACTAATTAAAATCGAATTTACTAATTTTACTGTTACAAATGAAAAACTGGCTTTACATAATTATCGTTTCCATCCTTTTTACAGGGTGCAGTAAGAATGAGGAAGGAACTATCCCTTTAGTTAGGGTTGATACTACCATTTACACCAGCAACCCTTCTTTTAATACAATTTCTGTTCCAGGAACATGGATGTACATAAATGGTGGTTCTAAAGGAATTATTATTTACCGTATTTCTAACGAAGAGTTTAAGGCTTACGACAGACATTGCACTTTTGAGCCTAATAACAACTGTATTTTAGTATCTGTTGATGACACCAATATTACAGGTGTTGATGATTGCTGTGGTTCTACCTTCATTTTAACGGATGGTTCTGTAACTAAAGGACCTGCGACAGTCCCTTTAAAACAATACCAAACTAGTTTTGATGGGGCTGTTTTGAGGATTTTCAACTAATAAAAAAAACAACTTTCGTTGATCGCTTCTATACTTTTTCTGGATCCCCGATTGCTCGGGGAAGGAGTACTACAGAAATAAAAAAAGAAATACTCCTAAGGCTCTATCTTGTTTATTTAATTCTCATACGGGATTTACAATAGCAAACATTAAGCACTAAATACAGCCTGTTTAAGTTGGGTTATTACATTAATATGATACCACGAGTTTAAATAAATAAAGTATAGAATTACGAGTGCAATACAGGCTCCAACATAAAGTCCTTGATGAGATTTTTTGGCTACTTTTTTAGATACCTTTAAATAACTTTTGGTTACCTTAGATAACAATTGATTCATAAATGTAAGAATGGGTGTAAACATCAATAAGATAATTAACATTCCTAAAACGGTTGATAAATAAGGGTTAATGCTATCTCTATAACCTATTACCAAATTGAAAATTTTTTCAGCAACTATTTTGGCTATTAAAACTGAAATGGCAAATATCAACGCTTTTTCAATGTTCTTTTTCATTTCACGAATATAAAAAATCCCATCCGAATTAACGAATGGGATTTATGCTATAAACCAGCAACTAAAAAATAGTTCCTAATTCTAATATCTGTAATGATCCACTTTGTAAGGGCCTTCAATTTTTACATCAATATAATCAGCTTGTTCTTGAGTTAATGTTTCTAACACAACATCAATTTTAGCTAAGTGTAATCTTGCAACTTTCTCATCTAAATGTTTAGGCAACATATATACTTCATTTTTGTAAGCATCAGTATTGTTCCATAACTCTAATTGAGCTAATGTTTGGTTGGTGAATGAGTTACTCATTACAAAAGAAGGGTGCCCTGTTGCACAACCTAAGTTTACCAATCTACCTTCAGCTAATACAAAAATAACGTTACCGTTAATGTTGTACTGATCAACTTGTGGCTTAATAGTATCTTTAGTGTTACCATATTTATCGTTTAACCAAGCCATATCAATTTCATTATCAAAATGTCCGATGTTACAAACGATTGTTTGATCTTTCATTGATTCGAAATGTTTTCCTGTGATAATGTTAAAGTTACCTGTTGTTGTAACAATAATGTTTGCTTCTTTACAAGCATCATCCATTTTCTTAACTTCAAAACCATCCATTGCAGCTTGTAACGCACAAATAGGATCAATTTCTGTAACAATAACTCTTGCTCCAGCACCAACTAATGAAGCTGCAGAACCTTTTCCTACATCACCATATCCAGCAACAACAGCAACTTTCCCTGCCATCATTACATCAGTAGCTCTTCTAATTGCATCAACTAACGATTCTTTACATCCATATTTGTTGTCAAATTTAGATTTAGTAACAGAATCATTTACATTGATAGCTGGCATAACTAATGTACCTGCTTTCATTCTATCGTATAATCTGTGAACTCCTGTTGTAGTTTCCTCAGATAAACCTTTAATTCCTTCACATAATTCTGGGTATTTATCAAACACCATGTTTGTTAAATCTCCACCATCATCTAAAATTAAGTTCAATGGCTTACCACCTTCAAACCCCATAATTGTTTGGTCAATACACCAATCAAAATCTTCATCACTTAATCCTTTCCAAGCATAAACTGGAACTCCTGTTGCAGCAATTGCAGCAGCAGCCTGATCTTGTGTTGAAAATATATTACAAGATGACCAAGTAACCTCAGCTCCTAAAGCTGTTAATGTTTCAATCAAAACTGCAGTTTGAATTGTCATGTGTAAACAACCAGCAATTCTTGCTCCAGCTAAAGGTTTAGAATCTCCAAACTCTGCTCTTAGACTCATTAAACCTGGCATTTCTGCTTCAGCAATTGTTATTTCTTTTCTTCCCCATTCTGCTAAGGATATATCCTTAACTTTGTAAGGTAATTTTTCTATTTCTGTACTCATTCGTTATATTTTTATAATTTAAGGACTGCAAATTTAATGAATAACTCAATAACTTTTATAAAATGCCTATTTATCAGATAAATAACGTTTCAGAAACCGTAAAAATTGGTATTTGGAAAATTACTGAATCAGAGGATGAACTTTTAAATGCATTGATTGGCAAAGGGTTTGATGAATCAACTATTTACCAAACCAAAAATAAACAGCGTTTAAAACAATGGTTAGCTACACGAATTTTATTAAGCCATTTTTTTGATAATGCTACCATTAACTATGATGATTTAGGAAAACCGCATTTAGATAATGGCTGGCACATTTCCATTTCTCACTCTAATGAGTTTGTTGCAATGATTATCAACCAAAACGAACCTTGCGGAATTGATATTGAAAAAGTCACTCCAAAAATAGAACGTATCAAACATAAATTCCTCAACCCTTTAGATCTTCAAACTATTACTTCATTAGAACATTTAACGCTTTATTGGGGAGCAAAAGAGGCACTTTATAAGTATTATGGAAAAAAAGAAGTCTTATTTATTGAAAACCTTTTTATCTATAACTTTTCTGAGAACGAGGGTAGTTTTAATGGAGAAATAAAAATGCCTGACTTTCAAAAAGAAATCCCTATGGCTTGGGAAAGACTTGAAGACTTTGTGTTGGTTTATACTTTATAATTAAGTTCGTACTCTACTCCTTCCCCACAAAGGTGGGGTCCAGTCACAGCATCTTACTCAAAAAACGCTATGTCGTATCTAGATACCCGATGAATTTTATCCTGAGAAACTCGAAGAGCGAGTAAAGAGTAGGATAATAAATCATAAAAACACCTGTTAGGTTTTTAAAACCTGACAAGAGTTTTTAGAAATAAAAAAAGATACAGCGAATAACCTGTTAAAACGCCCAAAATCTTATTTTTGTATAAATGCACAAAAACAAGAACATATATCAATCAATTCTTAACAACACTAATAATGGCATTAAAATGTTTGGAGTCTTAATTGATCCAGACAAACAAAATGTTAGAGAGTTATTAGAAACTGTTAAACTTTGTAACAATTCTGATGTAGATTTTTTCTTTGTTGGTGGCAGCATTATCACTCATGGTGACATGCAAAAAACTACGCGTTTAATTAAAGAGAACTCTACCAAACCTATCATTATTTTCCCTGGAAATCCCGATCAAATATCCAAATATGCTGATGCCATTTTATTCCTTTCATTAATTTCTGGTAGAAATCCTGAGTTTTTAATTGGGCATCAAATAACTGCTGCTCCACTAATTAAAAAAAGCGACTTAGAGGTAATTCCAACAGGCTATTTATTAGTTGATTGTGGAACTACAACTACGGCAATTTACGTTAGTGATACCAATCCCATTCCGCACGATAATTCAGAAATAGCTGCTAACACAGCTTTAGCTGGAGAATATTTAGGATTAAACCTAACTTATATTGATGGTGGAAGTGGTGCTAAAAAGTGTATCTCTACAGCAATGATTTCTAAAACTAAAGCAATTAAAAATGGCCCATTAATTATTGGTGGAGGTATTAGAACTCCCGAAGCGGCAAAGGAAATTTATAAAGCTGGAGCAGATATTATTATTGTAGGCAATGGAGCTGAAGAGAACCGTAATTTAATTACTGAAATTGCTGAGATGAAATCAAAGTTTAATACTTTAAATCGAAAAAAAATTACCTCATCCTGAGCTTGCAAAAGGTTTGACTAGGGATCTCAAAACATGAAAAAACAAAGCTTAAATTCAATTAGCACCTAGATTCAATTGCTAGTCCGAGCATTTGACTTTCTCATTAAAAAACTGTAAATTCGCTTAACAACATGTAAGAAACATTAAAACGTTTCCAACAAGAACGTTAGCATTTATTAAAAACCATAAAACGAAAGATTATGAAATCAAAAGGAATAGCTTATTTACTTTGGTTCTTTTTAGGAGGACTCTCAGCACACAGATTCTATTTAGGGAAAATAGGAACAGGAATCTTATATTTAGTAACCTTTCAACTTTTTGGAATTGGATGGATTATTGACCTATTTATTCTTGGTGGAATGGTTGATAAATACAACTTGATGCACGGATTTATTGGAGGAAATAGAACCAATGTAAACCAAAACCAAAATGTAGTTGTTAATGTTACTGCACCTGCACCAATAACGCCCAGTCCTTCCGAAAGCGAAGTGCCAAAACAAGATTAAGGAATAAAACAATTAATTCTCGCACGGTTGTGCGAGAATTAATATCTTGCAATTTCTCTCACAAGTGTGCGAGAAATTAACAATAATAGTAAATGAGTGATTTAATAGCATACAATAACTTTTTAACAGAAGTAATCAGTACGATTAATTCTGCAAAATATGAGGCTTATAAATCACTTAACAAACATCACATTGGACAAAATTTCGACCTTGGAAAAATAATTGTTAAAAACCAAGAAAAGAACAATTGGGGTAAATCAATAGTTGAAACTTTATCTAAAGACATTAACAAAGTGGTTGATGGTGCTAAAGGATATTCTCCTCAAAACTTATGGAGAATGAGGCAATTCTATCTTGAATATAGAGAAAAACCTGAATTACTTCATATTGCTCAAAAAATACCTTGGGGACAAAATTTATTGGTCTTACATAAAATCAAAGACATCCAAGAGAAAAAATATTACTTAACTGCAACAGACAATTTAGGCTGGAGCAGAGCTGTGTTACTCAATCAAATTGAAGCAAATGCATATCAACATCATTTGTTAAACCCTAAACAAAGTAACTTCGAAAAAGCTTTGCCTGTTCATTTATCTGAACAAGCTACCGAAGCAATGAAAAGTGAATATAATCTTGATTTTCTTGGAATAACCAAACCAATATTAGAAAGAGAATTAGAAAATCGACTTGTAGAAAATATCAGGGATCTATTATTGGAACTTGGCTATGGATTTACATTTATTGGAAACCAATACAAATTAAAACTAAATCAAAAGGAGTATTTTATTGACTTGCTTTTCTATCACAGATTTTTAAAGTGTTTAGTCGCAATCGAATTAAAGACTGTGGAATTTGAACCTGAATTTGCAGGAAAAATGAATTTCTACCTTGAATTATTAGATGAGCAAGAAAAACAGGAAGATGATAATCCCTCAATCGGAATTATTTTATGTCCAACTAAAGATAATATTGAAGTAGAATACAGTTTAAGGTCGAGTTCAAAACCAATTGGAGTTTCTGAATATAAATTAACTCACGAATTACCGAATAAATTAAAGGGGAAAGTCCCGACAGCAAATGAATTAAAACAAATGCTAACAATGGCTATAGTTAATACGGGTTTTGGTGATGAAAATGAAGATTAGTTCATCGAACAAACATTGTGCAAGTCCGAAAGTTCAGTTCTCTGAAATCCCGCACTAACCATAGCCGAGTCGTTAAGCGAACCTTCTCTAAAAATTATCTTCGCTGACCCCGATAGTTATCGAGAGCGAATTCAGGTTGCGTACCTTTTCAAAGTACATCCTTTTTCATAAAAAATTCAAAAACGTGCTTTTCAAGACTTGATGTAGTTATCCGTTTTATAAATTTGTAAACCAAAAAGTTACATTTGCTAGTTGAATCTACCCTATATTCAGAATAACAAAAACTACCTGTTAAGTTCCTCACAAATCTCTTTTCCACTGTTAGAAAAAACGTGTTTTTTATATCTTACAATTTCTTATTTTTGTTTTCCTTTTAAAAACATAAAAATTACAGACATGGTTGTAGATAAATTTTCAAGTCGTCATATTGGCCCTAGAGGAAATGATATTGGCGAAATGCTTTCAGCTTGCGGTGCGTCTTCATTAGAACAATTAATTGACGAAACTATTCCTTCAAAAATCAGATTAAGTAAAGAGCTTGATTTAGAAGAAGCAATGACTGAATATGAGTACTTAAATCATATCAAAAAATTAGCTGGGAAGAATAAGGTATTTAAATCACATATTGGTTTAGGCTACATCAATACAATTACCCCTTCCGTAATTAAAAGAAATATTTTAGAAAACCCGGGTTGGTATACAGCTTACACGCCTTACCAAGCAGAAATTTCTCAAGGAAGATTAGAAGCTTTATTGAATTACCAAACAATGGTAATCGATTTAACAGGAATGGAATTGGCCAACTCATCTTTATTAGATGAAGGAACTGCTGCTTCCGAAGCTATGATATTAGCTTACAATAGCAGAAGTAGAGCATCTAAAAAGACTGGAGCAAATCAGTTTTTTGTTTCAGATAAATGCTTACCTCAAACAATCGACATCTTAAAAACACGATCTACCCCATTAGGAATAGAGTTAATTATCGGAGATTACACTTCTTTCGAATTCAACCTATCTGTTTTTGGTGCTATCGTTCAATACCCAGATGTTACTGGTCAAATAAACAATTACAAAGAATTTGCAGAAAAAGCACATGCTAACGAAAGTTTAGTAATTGCTGCTGCTGATATTTTAAGTTTAACGCAATTAGAATCTCCAGGAAGTTGGGGTGCTGATGTTGTTGTTGGAACTACGCAACGTTTGGGAGTGCCAATGGGTTATGGTGGACCACACGCTGCATATTTTGCGACTAAAGAAACATATAAAAGATCTATTCCTGGTAGAATAATTGGAGTTTCTGTTGATGCTCAGGGAAATAGAGCCTTAAGAATGGCTTTACAAACAAGAGAGCAACACATTAAAAGAGATAAAGCAACATCTAACATCTGTACAGCACAAGTACTTTTAGCTGTTATGGCAGGAATGTATGCTGTTTATCATGGTGCTGAAGGATTAAAAAATATTTCAGGAAACATTAATGAGTTAACAAGAAAGTTAGCAGGATCTTTAGATGCTCTAGGATATAAAAGAATAAATGATTCTTTCTTTGATACCTTAACTTACCAAGTTGAAGGTGATATAAGAACTAAAATCAACACGCTAGCTTTAGCAAAAGAAATTAATTTCAACTATACCGAAGACAATAGAATTTCTATAAGTATTGGAGAAACTGAAAATATCCAAGACATTAAAAATGTTGTTGCCATTTTTGCTGAGGCAATTGGAACGTCTTTAGATGAATTAAACGAAGTAAACGGTTTACCTGAAGAATTAAAAAGAACTTCTGCATTTTTAGAATTTGAAATCTTTAACAAGTACCGTTCAGAATCAGAAATGATGCGATACATTAAACGGTTAGAGAATAAAGATCTTTCTTTAACTCATTCTATGATTTCATTAGGTTCTTGTACCATGAAATTAAATGCCGCTTCAGAATTGATTCCTTTAGGATGGGACGAATGGGCTAACATTCATCCTTTTGTACCAATTGACCAAGCACAAGGCTACCAAGAAATGTTAAAAGGATTAGAAGATGACTTATCTGAAATCACAGGTTTCGATGCAGTTTCTTTACAACCAAACTCTGGTGCTCAAGGAGAATATGCGGGACTTTTAGTTATTAAAGCATATCACGAAAGTAGAGGGGACCATCATAGAAACATTGCGTTAATTCCATCATCAGCTCACGGAACAAACCCAGCGAGTGCAGCAATGGCAGGAATGAAAATTATTGTTACTAAATGTGATGAATTTGGAAATATTGATGTTGCTGATTTAAAAGAAAAAGCAGAACTTCATAAAGAGAACCTTTCTTGTACCATGATTACTTATCCTTCTACACATGGTGTATATGAAGAAAGTATTATGGAATTGACTCAAATCATACATGATAATGGTGGTCAAGTTTATATGGATGGTGCCAATATGAATGCTCAGGTAGGATTAACTAACCCTGCAAATATCGGAGCAGATGTCTGTCACTTAAATTTACACAAAACTTTTGCTATACCACATGGTGGTGGTGGACCAGGAGTTGGACCAATTGGTGTTGCTAAACAATTAACACCATTTTTACCTTCTAACCCACTAATTAAAACAGGTGGAGAACATGCTATTTCTGCAGTATCTGCAGCCCCTTGGGGAAGTGCTTATGTTTGCTTGATTTCTTACGCCTACATTAAAATGCTAGGTACTGAAGGCTTAAAAAATTCAACCATTACAGCAATATTAAATGCCAATTATTTAAAATCTAAGTTAGAAGATAGTTACGGTATTTTATATACCAACAAAAACAATAGAGTTGCACACGAAATGATTTTAGAATGTAGAGATTTTAAAGATACATCTGGAGTTGCTGCAGGAGATATTGCAAAACGTTTAATGGATTATGGTTTCCATGCACCAACGGTATCATTCCCTGTTGCAGGAACATTAATGGTAGAACCTACAGAAAGTGAAAGTAAAGAAGAATTAGATCGTTTTATTGAAGTAATGATTGCTATCAAGCAAGAAGTGCAAGATGTAATTGATGGTAATTCTGATAAGGATAACAACCCTATTCAAAATGCTCCTCATACATTAAAAGTAGCGCTATCTAATGATTGGAATTATCCTTATACAAGAGAAAAAGCGGTTACACCTTTACCTTGGTTAAAGGAATCAAAATACTGGCCAACTGTTGGTAAAGCAGATGATGCTTACGGAGATAGAAATTTAATTTGTAGCTGTGTTGGTATTGAAGAATATATGGAAGAGACTGTTTAAAACAGACTCTATTTAACTTCTCTGAAAAAAATAATCCGAGCTTCTATTTTTGTGAATGCTCGGATTGTTTTTTTGTAAGGTCTTCTATTACCTTTCCGTACATATTCATTAATGATTTTGGATCTTCACAGTAATAAGTAAGGCTGTTATTAAACTGATCTTGAGTAATGCTAAACTCGTCATAAACTTCATTAAATAACTGTTCCTGATTAACTGTATCCTGAGTAGATAACTTTAGTTTAATTAATGCCTGCGTCAATTCAATTTCGCCCAGCACTTCTATCATTTTATCTTTAGGAATAACCCCTTCTGGAGTTTCTTCTGAATTGTTTGCACACGAAAACAGCACTAATGTTAGTGCGAAAAAAATAAAATATTTTAATTGTTTTTCCATAAAGAAAGTAAACCCTATCCTAGTAATTAGAATAAGGTTTTTATTTATTTCTTAATTCATTAAACCACTACCTCAGAACTAACTAAAGCCTTTATTGTTTTAGCTGATTCTAACATCTTTTCAATCATACCAGAGCCATATTCTCTTGTAGCAATATCTCTTACTTCATAAGTTTCAGATCCTACCACTGCCTTATACATAAAATGGCATTGTGTTTTAACGCCAGAATCAGGAATATCTTGTGTGTAAATCAATGCATTTTCTTCTTCTTTTAGAATTTCTGAGGTATAAAATAAATGTTCTTTTAAATCCGTTTTCAATAATTCAAGATCACCCCCTCCAAACATAATTTCTAATCCATAATCCAATCCTATTACAATTTCCAAGGTCCCTCTTTCTGTTAATTCAACCTCAGCAACCCCGTTCATATCAGCTTTAGGAACCATAATTACTATATTAAATCCATACTCCTTCAAATCAAATTCTTCCAATCCTTTCAAACTCACTTCTTTCTTTTGTTCTGAAGTATCTACTGGCTCATCTCCACCACAAGCAATAAGTGTTAATGCTGTAATTATTGTAAATAGATATATCGTTTTTCTCATTCTAAATAGATTTAGAACAAATATAAATTAAAAAAACAGAACATAGAAATCTCATAAAACTAATCTCCAATTTTCACCCGTATTCCTTCTGAATGAGACGTAAATTCTGGTGCATACATACACTGAATACTTGTAATACCATTAGAAAAATCTCCAGCCATATTTACTCGCAAAGGATATTCAAAAACATAGGTTCCTTTTCTTAAATAATCGAAAAAGAAATTTGTAGAAGCATCTTTTGTACTTTCATAATAACCCAAACCATCTTGATAACGATACCCTGAAAACACATTAATTGGCTCTAAACCTGATGCTCGCATATCTTTCATATGTACATACTCCATATCTCTATCTACTCTTAATTCAATTCTAACTTTAATCTTATCCCCAACTTTTAATTTAGTTCCCTCCACAATTGGAGTAATAACAGACCCAGAAGGTTTATTTTTTTGTAAAAATAATTTCTTTACTAACTTTAATGGTGTTTCGGCTGGTGCGATTTTATCTAACTGCTCAAAATATTGCCAGTACATTGCTCCCCAAGCTACTCCATCATCTTTTTTAGTAACCGTTACATTCCCCATATTAGATTTAATGGCTGTTTTATTCCAAGAAGTTTTAAAATAACCTGTACCAGCTTCCACCTTAACATCCTGTCTGCCGGCAGGCATGGCATCCATTTTTTTAGGGTCAATAATTTCATTACCTACTTTTATTTCTACCAATTGATCACTTGCTAGCAAATCAGTTCCTCTTAACAATAAAGCATAACAAGCTTCTGTTGTTGCTTTGGTTGTTTTCCAATCTTGTGTTTGTTTTTGTTTTAACAACCAAACCTTCATTGCTTCAACACTTTCTTTATCCCCCATCACCTCATCAAAAGCCTCAATTAATAATGCTTGAGTTTCTATTGGCGCTTGATACCAATAATAACCGCCTCTATTATCTTTCCAATACATTCCTAATTCTTCATGATTAATGGCATTTTCTTTTAATGAAGCTATAATGCTTTGTGGTGTCATTAATTTATCAACATCTAATCGTCTATGTAAAGCTAATGCAATCATACCTTGCATATACCTACTTTTACCCAACCAGTAATTTTGAGCTTGATTATGATAGTAATTATATGCTTCTTTGTTTCTGCTACTAATTGCTACATCTTTCAAAAAATAACTTCTCGCATATAAATATTGAATGGTTGTCTGACTTAAATGGTCTTTACTCATATCTGAATTATGTTTTTTCAACCAATTATAATCTTCTCTAATTCTATCATCTAAATAACGAACAGCTTTGGTTACCATATTCCAAGTTTTATAATCTTTCCTGATGGCTGTAACTCCTAAATGGTCTAAATGACCCATTCCGGTAACAATATGTTGTGTCATGTACCTGCTTTCAGGCATTCCTTTAAACCACGTCCAACCACCATTACTAACTTGTAATTGTTGTAGTTTTTTTAATGCTCTATTTAACTCATTGCTCATTTTGTTTAAATCGAACAATAAACCAACACGTTTTTTACGCTCGCTTTCACTTTGAGAATTTAATACCCAAGGAGTCTCTTCTAAAATCAACGACTTTAATTCTTGGTTTTTTTCTAGGTTAGATAAAAATGCTTCTGGACTACTTTTTTTCCAACTCTCAAATACATTCTTAATTTTTGGATTTGAATTGGCAATGTGCGAAGCAATTGAATTGGCATAAAAACGACTAAATGTTTGTTCTGCACACTCGTAAGGATACTCCATTAAATATGGCAATGCTTGTATTGCATACCAAGCTGGATTTGAAGTAAACTCTAAAGTTAATTTATGATGTTTCAACGTTGTTGATTTCTTGTTAATCAACTTAGTAAACTTAAACGTTTTTGTTTGATTTCCTCTTATTGGTAATGGCATAGATTCAGTAACCAACATTCTATTCGTTAATACCGGAATAGCCATTTCTTCGCCATCGGTATGTGTTCCTGCTTTTGCAACCACCTTATAAGTAATAGCCGAATAACCTTCAGGGATGGAAATTTGCCAATTTACCGAAGTACTTTTTCCTTTTTTCACATTAAAAGAAATTGTTGCTGCACCAGTAATCAATTTTTCTGAAATTAATGTTGATGTTAACGCATCGTAAAAGAAAATTTTCGCTCCTCCACTTAAAGCCTTATCTGATAAGTTGGTAATCTTAGTACTAAACGTCATTTTATCATTTTCTCTAAAAAAACGTGGAGCATTGGGGTAAACCATTAAATCTTTTTGAGTTACCGTTTCTTTTGTTATCATACCTGTTTTTAAATCTTTGGTATGTGCCAATCCCATAAACTTCCATTTTGTTAACGCTTCTGGAATGGTAAATTTTATAATGATTTCTCCTTTGCTATTGGTTTGTAAATGTGGATAAAAGAAAGCTGTTTCGGCAAAGTTTTTACGTGCTTTTACTTGCTCAAAATCTTTATCTGATTCTCCTCTTGTTTGTTGATTATTTTGTTCCGCATCTTTTCCATCGATAAGCCCTGTAGTAATTGTTTCAGTTTCACTTTTTTTGATACTACTCTCTAAAGGAGCTGCTTTTTTTTCATATCTTGAATTTTTAGATTTTTCTTTAGTACTCACTTGAAACTCTTCCATTTCTACAACTTCATCCATATCATAACTATCCTGTAATACAGCTCCAGATTTAAACATTCTATTTCCATACCCATATCTAATCCCATAATTAAACCCAAACTTATTTAATCGATCATAGTTTTTTGTTTTAAGACCTGTTAATCCTTTATTCCAATCATAAGCTATTAGCTCCGAATTAGCAGTTGAAAATGAGCTATTGCTTTGCCAACTCCTTTTACTATAATCGTAATACAATACATCTAGCCCCCAATAATTTGGTCTAAACGCATCTAAAGAAGCATCATATAATGTAGCGACCATTTCAGCAGCTACTTTCTCTCCTTTTTTTCCTTTAATTTTAATTTTCCATTCTTCTTTTTGTCCAGGTAATAATTTATTTCTAAAGGTTTCAAATTCAATGTCTAACATTTTGTTAGTGTGCGGAACTGTAATTTGAGATGAATACGTAAATTGTCTACCATGTTTTACAAAAGTAAAATGTACTTGAAAGTTACCTCTGTACTTTTCTAATATAGGAATGGTAATCTTTTTTTGTTGCTCACTAAGATCTATCCTTTCCTTTTTTACCACTTTATTCTTGTGTTCTATTTCAAACATCACTTTTACATTCTTAGCTATAGATCCTATTAAAAATTCAGCTTTTTCTCCTGGCTCTCCTCTCTTTTTAATTGGAGTAAACCAACCAATTTCATTTATTGGAATGTGTTTTTCAAACTCACCAAAAACAGTAAAGTATTTCACTTCTTTAACTTCTTGTCCATACTTATCTTTCGTAATGGCCTCCAATACATAAACTCCCGACTCCCATTCTGGAAAATGATATAGTCGAATTGATTTCTTTTTCTCCGTATCAAAATTGTGATCATAAATTTTTGCGCCTCTTTCCCATTTGTATTTATTATTTTCATCTTCATAGACATCTAACGGAAACTCTTTCAAATAGGCTTCTTTAGCAATGTATTTCTTATCTCCTTTTGTCCATAATGAAGTTCGATAATATTTATTTGGCATTTTCAACGCCCAAACCTTTACATTTCCTTTTGCAGCTTCTGGTTCTCCATTTAAATTTGTAGTTGAAAAATCGAAGGTATCAACACTATTTTTATTTACTTTTTCAGGAATACCAATACTTATATTTAATGCCTTATATCCAACGTAAACATAAGCTGTTGAACTATGTGTTTCACCATTAATATCTACCACATCAGCATAAATAGTATAAGAGTATGTTGGTGAGAATTTCTTATTTACTAATTTATCTGACTTTGCAATAAAATCAATTTTATATTCTCCATTATCATCTGTTGTGGTAGTTCCATTTTCTATTTCCATTTGAGCTGATTGAGGCCAATACCCCCAACGGTAAAAACACCAATACGGAAAAGATGCATTTCTTACTACTCTATAATTTACCTCAGCTTCATCTAATGCAGCTCCTGAATACGTTTTTGCAGTTCCTACAACGTTTACTTCTTCTTCTAGTTTATACGTTCCTTTAATTGGTTCAAATTTTACTTCAAATTTTGGGCGCTTGTATTCTTCTACCGAAAAATATTTAGAACCGTGAGTATCTCCAATATACATTTGTCCGTTTAAACCATTGTTTGGAGCAATAAAAGAACCACTAAATGTACCGAACTCGTTGGTGGTTAATTTTAAGTTAGATACTTTTTGGCTGTTAGCATCATACAGGGTAACTGTCGATTTGAAATTAGTTTTAATCTTATTGTTATTTTTACTATCAATTTCTAAAACAATTCCTTTAAAATGTACCGTTTGTCCTGGTCGGTAAATTGCCCTATCGGTAAAGAACACCGTTTTAATATGTGATTCATTATTTTCTCTATGTCTGTATTGATAATAAGCATCTTGCGTATTTAACCTATCGTTACCCAAAGAGAAATCTGCATAGAAATTACGATAGTCGGTACTTGAGGTTACTTTAAAAAACCCATCTGCATCAGTCGTTTTTGTTCCTAACGATTTCCATTCGTATTTACGGAACGTATAATTGTATTTTTCGTAATACAGCTTTGCTTTTACTCCTTTTAACGGATTTCCCTTTTCTCTATCCATCGCAAAAAACTCTATTTCTTCCCGCTCATTTCTTCTGGTTAAATAACTTAGGTTAGAAACCCAAAAAGGAGTTATTGCTACAGCATGATCTTTATAAATAAATGCTGAGGAAGATGACGTTAACAAAACATAAAAACCAAGTGGCAATCCATTCATTTTAATCTCTCCAGAATGTTGTTGAAAATCTCCTTCGTTTTTCAAATCAAGATTCCAATCTTTAACAACTTTACTATTCGTTATGTTTTTTAAACGTTCTTCTCTATCAATACCTCTGTTCCATTTTCTGTATTGATCAAAATCTATCTGAACCAATTTAAAATGAACGGTGTTTAAATTCTTAAATGTAATGTTTGTTCTAAAAGGAATGTTTGGCGTATTTACTTTTTCTATTACTACATTTAAAGACTTGTATCTTATTTGATTTTCTAATGTTCTGCATAAATCTGCTCCATAAGTTTTAGGGAATTTCTTAATCGCATTTAAACACATATTTCTTGCTTTTTGTAATTCCCACTTATTCTCTTCCGACTCTAAAGGCTTGTAAGTATTTCCTCTTTTTTGATGGACTTTTGCCAATTCATAAATTATTTCTGTTGATGTTGGATGTTCGCTAAATTTAGCATACAATAGGCTTAATGCTTTATAATACAATGTATCTGAATTTTCGAAAATAGCATTACTTTTCACGAATTTCAATCGCTTTAATTCCAAATCTATCAGTGCTGTTGGATTACTATCAGTTAAATGATTTAGTGTAAGGTTTTGAAGTATTTGTAACCCATAAAATTTTAATGAGCTGCTGTCTTTTGTATTAATTTCTAATTGAGAAAAATCCTGACAAGAACTTAAATAATTAACACTATCTATTACAAAAGCATAAACTGGCTTGGTAATATTTGGTTCTTCATTAATGAAAAAATCTGCTGCTCTATGTGCTAAAAAATCATATAAAAAAGGACGGTAATAACTGACACTATCTGTAATTATAATTTCAGAAAATGTTTCTACAGGTGTTCTTTTTAAGCTATCTATATTTTGAACGGAAAGTAAATAGTGTTTTGTTGTTGCTTCTGTTATTTTTTTCAAATCCCAAGTAGCAATATCTGAATTATCAAAGTTTATAGTTGTTGTTCTATTGTGGAATTTCCATCTATTTTGTTGGTAATACCTCCAATATGATTCTGCAATGATAGAATGTAAAAGAGGGTTTAAAGGATAAGAAGCCTTATCAGCTTCATTAGTTAATTCTTTTAATGTACTAATAAAAGCATCTTCTTCAACATAAGCCTGAAGCTTCGCTTTTATCATTAATGCTTTTATTATTTGCTCATGATTGTTTTCTTTTTTTGCTTTTTCAACAACTTTTTCAACCTCTGCTATAGCTGATTTTGTTAAGCCATTTTGCTCTAAAGAGTCTACTATCGTCCAATCTGCTTTATAGATCTCTCCTTTAGCATAAATTAATAATGGCTTTTTATTTTGAGCATCTAAATCCGAAATATTTGTTGATGAACAACTATAAATAATACTTCCTATTAAAAGAGTTACTGCGATAATAAATGTGTCTCTTGTTTTCATAGTTTTTGTTTTCATCTTTATTAATACTTGTCACTTTGAAATAAAGTTATTGTCAGTTCGAATGATTTTTCCCTGAAAAATTGTATCGAGAACGCAATAGTTTTAAGAAAATGTTGTTATCGATACAGTCCTGAAAAAACAGGATCACTCGAACTGACATTTTTCTTACAACATAATAACTAGATGTATCATCATCTAAAATTGCATAAAATTTTTCATAAAAAAAACATCCGTCAAAATTGGCGGATGTTCCTCTTTGCATATATGTTACAAAATTTTATCTTAATTGGAAACTGATAGGTAAGTTATAAGAAACACTTACAGCCTTCCCTCTTTGTTTTCCTGGCTTCCATTTTGGCATTGCTTTCACCACTCTTATCGCTTCTCTATCTAATAAGTCATGTACCCCTCTAAGAATTTTTACATCTCTAATTTTACCATCTTTACCTACCGTAAAATTGATAAAAACTCTACCAGAAATACTATTTGCTTTTGCTGCTGCTGGAAATTTTACATTCTGAGCTAAATACTTTTGAATTCCTCCAGGAATTTCTGGCATTTGCTCTACAATAGTAAAAACCTCATCTTCAACAACTTCTTCTTCCTCTTCAAAGACCTCAACAACCTCATCAACTTCAACCTCTGTATCAATTTCAATATCTTCAACCTCAATATCATCCTCAACAATCTCTATAATTTCTGGAGCTGCTGGCGGTGGTGGTGGTGGTGGTGGTGGTGTATTTTGTTCTGTAATAGGAATAATATCCTCTTCCTCTTCATCTACAACTAACTCGCCTAATTGAGCAGCTTGTACATCATAAAATTTCCAATTTACCATTGCATAAACAATGAATAAAGATAATACTAATCCTGCGAGAGTAAAAGTTCCTCTTAATTTTTCTAAATCTGCTTTAGGGTTCTTTTTTGGTTCCATATTTTCTGTTTTCAGTTTATAAAAATAATAATTTTTTAGCAGTAATTTATTTTATTTTCAGCCATCTATTTATCGGTAAAATTTCAAACACTAAAGGTGCTATTAAAACTCCTAAAACAGCTCCAATTGTATTGGCTATAAAATCTGCCCAATTACCACTTCTATTTATAAAGATATTATTTTGTAAGATTTCCATAAACCCTCCATAAAAAACTCCAAATAAAACAATTCTTAACCCAATTTTAAAACGGTTTCCTTTTTCTAAAAATTGTTTACTAAAAGATATTATTAGAAAAAAAGATAGTGTTCCATACATTATGATATGCGCCAATTTATCAATCTGCCATAACGCAACTTTCGGCAATTGATTACCAGAATAGCCACTCAACACTAATATAATTACTAGCCAAATTACCGCTGGGAGATAAGGTTTTAAAGTTGTCATTTTAAATAATGTTCTTCAAAATTAAAAGATTCTTTACTTCGATTTTTCACCCTTTACTTGAGCTAAACTCAGTATAAAATAGCTCAAGGTGACAAATCATTGCTCAGAATGACAGCCAGTTAAGCTTACCCTATCAACTCTTTATATTCATCAGCAGAAAGTAAGTCATCTAACTCACTTACATCAGAAAGTTGTACTTTAATCATCCAACCATCTCCGTAAGGATCGTTATTTACTGATTCTGGAGCAGATTCAATTGCTTCGTTAAATTCTGTTACTTCACCTGAAACAGGCATAAACAAATCAGAAACCGTTTTTACAGCCTCTACAGTCCCAAAAACTTCTTCTCTCGCTAATGCTTCACCTTCAGTTTCTACCTCAACATAAACAATATCACCTAATTCACCTTGTGCGAAATCAGTAATACCAATTGTTACTGTATCTCCATCAACCTTAATCCACTCGTGATCTTTTGTATATTTTAATTCTGCTGGTACGTTCATTTTTTTATGTATTTAATTTGTTATTTTCAGAATAAAGAGATGAGAAACTAGAGATAAGACCTTCTTTAACTCGTCTTTTTTCTTTGCTCTAATCTCTCATCTATTTTTCTGCTAATTTATAATTCTTAACGCTTAACTCCTAATTTAGTTATTGTGTAAATGTAAACCTTATACTAATCCCAACATTGGTATTTGTTGTTGGAAATGTATTTGAAACAAAGGGCTTTGTAGAAATGTAATCATAAAATGCTCTCAAATTTAAACTTGAACTAACTCGATAATCTGCTGTAAGCTTAATTGACAGAATACGCTGACCACTCGTTAATTGATTTACATTTTCTACAATTCTTCTCACCACCGTATTGTTATTTCTAATTCCCACATCAATTCTTGTATCAATATCTGCTGCTGCTTTTGCAATTGGCAATCTTACTTGCCTAAACTTATAACCAGTTCCTACAGACCATTCTTGTCCTTTAATTTCTGTTATTTGATTGTTTGACATACTCAAAGATGCATTTCTATTTCTCTTAAACTCTACTCTTAATAACATATTATTATTCAGTGTCATGTCAACACCTAACAATGGTGAAAATTGCTCTGTCATAGACACTGTTGCAATACTTACCTCTGGAAGAAAATTACCACTCAAATCCCTTACAAAAGCATCACCTAAAATGTCTTTTTCATGCAACAAATTTGTAGTAAAAGAAGCATAATTTAATGTTGATTTGTATCCATGAGTCAATGTAAACTTCTTAAACAATCTATTAATAATGGCTATTTTACTTAATCCATCATAAGTTACTCTCCAATTCGGTAAAGGAATAAAGTTCTTAAAGTTTTTTAACGAAACTTTCTCTCCACTTTTACCAGAATATGCTGCAATAAATGCTGGTATTAATACATCTTGTGATGTTTCTCCATATCCTTCACTATATCCATTAACATTGGTCGTGTTCGAGTTATCATTTTCATCTCCTAATCGTTGAGAAATTGACTTTCTTTCTTTTAAGAAATTATCAAACACTTTAGAAGATCTATCCACATCATCATCTCCCCAAAACGCTGTATTAAAGGTTAAAAAAGACATACTAAAGTTTCCTGTATTTACAGGCTTCACTAAATAATAACGATCTATATTTCCATCACTATTGTTCACCTCTATAATACTCCCTCTGTTTGCACCAGTATCAACAAATGTATTATTAACAGCAAAAAATTGCTGTGCTATGTTTTCAGAATAATTACGTGTAGCTGTTAACTGTATTCTTAATGTTTTTATCGGGCGAATTGTTGCTCTAACGTTATAATTATCAGAAGCCGTTGTTGCATAATTATAAATTAAACCTGTACTATCATTATTAATCAACCATTGATTTGTAGCCGCTTTAAACGCAAATTGATCTTTTTGAATACCTGAAATGAAATTGAACCCAGGAGCATCAAACCCTGGATTCTGACCTAACAATTTTGTTTCTTGATTATACCCTGGCAATAATGTACCTCTATTTCTTGAGTAAGTTGCTGCAACATTTTTAAGACTCATTGTTCCTAACCAAAAAACATCCATTGGTTTAAATGGTAATAGTTTACGCCAAAGTTCAACTCTTGTAGTATCTGAATCTTTAAACTTCTTTAATTCAAATTTAATATCTGCCGGAGCATTCCCTGCTTTCCATCCTCTCTTTTTTGCATTTTCTGCTTTTGTTTTTCTAGGATTTGGTGGTTGTGCTTTTAACGTTCGCATTCGTTGTCTTTCTCTTGCTCGTTTATTTACTTTCTTTAAAAACCCTACTTCATTGTGCAACCTTGTCATATTTAACTGCAAGTTAGCAGAAATTGTATTTGAATTTTGAATCGTATGTCCTAAAGAATCTGCTCCAATTGGTGCTCTTTGCCAATCGTAATCTCCGGCATATTGAGTTGTTAACGTAACAAACTTAAACCCTGGTATTTTATTAATAGGCACTGCATAATTAAAATTAAAACTATGGTGATAATGTGTATTGGTTCCAAAGTTTCTAATATTCTGCCAAAGGGTATCTCTCCACGAATCATATTCACCTTTAAATTCTTGACTAACTCTTCCTCTAGTATCTACTCCATTATAGGTCAATGGCTCTTCAATTGAAGCATTGTTAGTCGCATTAAAGTCAAATTTCAACGCTTTTGTTATATCGTATTTAAACCCATAAACCCTGTTCCAATAAAAGTGTTTTTGATAATATGTCTCTAATGGAAAACTAAAACCAGTATTATTTCTTGCTCTTCTTTCCGAATACATTCTATCCACATCTGTCTGAAATGTTATTTGCTTTGGCATTAAATAAAAATTAAAATCTTTAATTAACGTAAATGCTTTTTTCTTAATAGACTTAAATGGTTTAATATTTTTAGGTTTAAAACCATAAGAATACCCAAACCCACCTCTATACGTTTTCTGGTTATCAAATTCTGTATCAATATCTCTAAATTTTATTTCGGAATACCCATAATTAAACGAGAAGTTTGAGATATTATAAAAATGATTTTTCTTTTGCCCTTTTGGTCTTAATTTACGAACATTCGTAAATGTAATACTCTTTCTTTTAGTCACTTCCTGTGTTCTTTCACCTATAGAATCTCTAACATCTTGAGATAAAATATCATTATTCAATAGTTCTTTTAATTCTAAATCAGGATCTAAAGGATTATACCTTGGCGTTACAACCCCTTGCGAAACATTATAATACATGGGGATACTAATTCCTATTTTTTCTGGTATGAATTTCCCTAATTCAACACTTGTAGATAAGTCATAACTCTTTCTCGTTTCTTGTTGTCTTTCATTTAATTTTTGCTCTATACTTCCAAAACCAGGAGTACTATAATCTCCTGCAACCGTTATGTTTCCTAAATCGGCTATCTGAGTAGTAATACGAGCAACAGAAGCCCAACCTCCTTCATTGTCAAATTCTGACATCCTTAATTCATTCACCCATATTTCTGCACATTTTTCTAGCCCATCATCATCCGTAGTTAATGGTGTTTGTCGAGCATTTCTTACACCAATCATAAACACTCTAACATCAGCGAAATTCGGGTTACCTTTTATTCTTAATATATTTTTCCCATCCTTTTGTTCATACGATTTTATCAATTGAACACCACTATTACCATCAGACAACAAGCTATTCCTAAGCACTTTTAAATCAGTTAATTTAGAAAACTGTAAATCTATATTATTAGATTCTGGCCAAACAGTTAACCTATGATTATCGTTACTATTATTATTTGTATTATATGTCCCTTCAGGTGTTACAGCTAAAGGCACTTCATATTCATAATAATTATCTGTAAAATCAGATCCCATTCTTATAAATACTGAAAGATCATTATCTGCTAATGGATTTGTCGGATCACTTTCTTCTGCATGAAGAAACATTTTTATTCGTTTATATCTTCTTAAATCTATGTCCATTATTTTATATGTAGCACGAGCATCTCCATCTGCTAAATTGCACACATCTAACGCTAAAGATTGTTCATTTAATTGCTGAGTTTGTCCACCTGTTGAGGGATTAGGGTTAGTCTCTCTATCAATGCCTGGTGGAATAATATAATTAACTGGTGTTTTAGAACTATTTTCTTCCACATTTACTGCTGAAACATCAAAAGTTGTAGCATCATCATCATTTCCGAGAAAATCACCAGGGCTCAACAAACTACCTGAAAATCTTCTCCACTCCCCTCTAACCAAATCTAACTGTGCAAAACGAAGCACAACCTCCTTATTAAATCCTTTCATAAACATTCTCATAAAACGAATAGATTTAAAACCTTCAATGTTACCGATTACATTTTCTGGCTCTCTAATTGGTATTTTAAATTGATACCAATTAATTTGTTTACTAGATCCATCAGTAGTTCTTACTGTTGTTTCAAGTACATTCGTAATAAAGTTATTCCCAACATTAGCAGGATTCACAGTTGAAGGGCTTAAATCAATTGAATATTGAAAATAATTCTCTCTAAAATCTAAGTTATTATTAGTATTAATATCCTCAACATCTGGTCTTGTGGTAGCTGCAGAAGTATAATTTGAATTAGGGTCTTGAGCAGGAGTATTAGAGTTCCCATCTACGCCATTATAGAATTTATATCGATCTAAAATACTTAATTCTTGAGCATCATAATCATCACCTCTATAGTGGTGGTGATTATCTCCTGAAGGATCTGATTCACCATCTGCATCTGTATAACCAATAAAGTCCGAAAAGAAAAAAGCCTCATCAACATCATTCAAACCATCCAATCCAATATCTTGAAAAGGTCGTGTACTAGGTGTATTATCAAAAGCTCTAACTAACGCAGGAATAGTTGGTACTCGACCCCAAATTGTAGTATCCACTAAGTTTTCGTTAACCCCTGGACTAATAGCTGATAATGGCATTGCATTTTCAACCGATTTTCTATCATCTTTCAAAATATCTTCAGAAATATCTCCTAAGTTAAAATACAATTTACCACCTGAATGAGTTGCATCCCCATCAGCTGCATCAAATGGATCCATCAACCAAAATTGAATAAATTCAACATTTGATGACTCAAAATCTGTTGTTTCTATTTGTCGCATAATACCACCCCAACGAGATGATGGAGTTCCCAAATCTCCAGCTGTATTCATTCCTGAACTAATACTACTTCCTCCAATTGGATCAAAATTATACGGACCTCTTTCTGCAGGATAATACGCTAAATCTAACGTAGCAATATTTTGAGTAGTACCATTTGAAACAGATTTAAATGGGAAAACCTCTGTTTGTAATACCTCTCTAGAATAATGATTAGATTGAGTCTCTGGATCACTCTCTATATGACTTGGTGTTCTCGAATCATTTCTCCAAAATAACGGATCAATATTATACCACGCTAGCCTCGCTCTATTATATCCATATTCTAAACTATCAGATAATGGAAAAATTCCTTCAGGGAAAAGTGTGGGTTGTCCTTGTGGCGTACTAGCCATTTTCCATTGAGATACAGTTCTTACATCAATAGAAGATTGACTTCCTTCAAAATCATCTAAGTAAGCTGTTCCATCTTTACCTATTGCCCCTGGGTTTCCTGGCAATAATTTTGCAAATTCCCCTTCAATAGTTATAGTTGATTTTTCTTTGGTGCTGTAAATTGGCAGTTTATCTACCAATCTTGTAAGGAAAGGGATATCATGTGTATAAGTTAAATCAAAACCAACAATTGTGTTATTTATTGGTTCATCACCAATATTAATTTTATTGGTTAAAGGGCGTTCAGAAAGCTTTAATGCTGTTGCTCCTATATTAAAATTTTCATTAAACTTATAATCTAACCGAGTTCCCATTAATGTTTTTGTTTGAATATTAAAAAGCGATTGACTTTCTAAAGAAATTTTAATTGGTGTACCTGATTGTAATATTCCATCATTAATAATTTTAACTCTTCCTAAATTGTAATCTACCGTATAATCTACATTTTCAGTTAAAGCCGCTCCTCCTGCTGTAACCGTAACCGATCCTGTTGGAATATTCATTGCATTTAAAGCAATATCAGAACTTGAAGAAGAAGAATATTGTCCCTTTATACTAAATCTATTTTTTGATACATCTTGTTCTGCCAATGTTTGTGACGTAACATAAAGTGAATCATAAACATATTTATTTGCTGTTTGAGGACTAGAGAACTTACTTCTCAAATGAGACCCAAAAGGTTCTAAAACTGGAAAATAAACCCTACCATTATTCGAATTAATAGTAATTCCATTGATATAATCAAACACTCCATCCGGACTCGATTGGTTACTAGAATTTAATCGGTCTAAATTCATTACTTGTACTAAAGGTTGTCCATTAATAGCTCCTTCTGGAATAAATGGTATTTTAACTCCAGTTGCAGGGTTATTATAAAAAATATCTAAGTAAAAATTTTCTGGCGAAATATTAAATGCTCCCAAAGCATAAACATTCTTCATCATTAAATCCCATGTTGGAATATTTGTATTAACACTTGTCCCTTTTAATAGTTTAACTAATAAACCCTGAGTCCCGGAAACTCCATCTGTAGAAAATTCACCAACTTGGTAAACTTGTCCATCCAATGTATATTGGAAAGCGACAGCTAAAATATCATCTGAATTTAATCTTGAATTTAGAGAAATATACCCTAATTGAGCATTTAAAATATAACGTGAAGATTCTAGTAGTTTTGCTTGTTCATATTTTTCAAAATCTGTTCCATTTACAAAGCCTTGGTTAGTTAATTCCTGACTAGCATCAACAAACCCTCTAATATCATTCACATTGTACGGTGAAGCACCTGTACTATCAGAAATATTAAAATATAAATTATTTGCAGCGTTATCAGAAAAATTAGCATTTGGAGCAGTATTATTATCTATTACTTGCGCATCATTATAAATATTTGTTTGCGTTCCTTCCCCTAAATCCATAAAACCTATTATGTTTTTTAAGTTAGTAGTAGAACTATTCGAATTAGACAACCAAACTTCTACCTTAGTAATAACAGCTCTAGAGCTAATTAATGGTGGTGTAGATAAAGATCTTTCATAACTATCTCTAAAATATTGCGACAAGAAATAGTGTTTATTTTCTTCATAATCTGAAGCTTCTTTCTCAAATTTTTTAATTTGAGCTCCCCCCTCTACGTTAATCTCTTTCTTTTCTCCTTTTTCTTGAGATAAAACACTAGTAACCGTTAACCTTCCAAACCTTAACTCTGTTTTAATACCAAATAAAGTCTGGCTACCGGTTATTAACTGTCCTTTTAAAGGAAGTGAAACATTACCTGCTTCTATCTTTTGAATAATTTCATCTTCATAACCAGTATATTCAATTTTCATTTGATTTTCAAAATCAAACGTTGCTTCCGTATTAAAACTAGTAGTTATTTTTAGTTTTTCACCAATATGCCCAACTAAATTTAATTGTATTTGTTGGCCAAAATCAAATACTGTAGTACTTCTCTGATTAGCTGGTAAGGCAGGGTTATCTCTTGTCGATCGATTAATTCCGAAAGTAAGTTCTGCAGACCCTTGTGGTCGGATATCAATAATGTTTCCTCCAAAAATACGGTCAAATGCTTCTCCTTTTACTATTAATTTTGGTCTAAACCCTTTTGTTTGATTAATGTCTTCTGCGGTTGATTTTTGTTTCCAATAATCTTGTAATGATTTTTTTGAATCGTAATCTAAATACTCCTCAAAATCCATATATGTTGGATATTTAAAGTATCTATCTCCTATCTTTTCAGAATAACTATACGTCCCCATTTCAGGATCATATTCAAACTTTGAATCAATATTACTTGGGTTTTTCAAAAACAAGCCACCTGTATTGTTACTTCCAGGACCACCTATACCATCTTTAAAAGGATAACGTAAATCTATTTCTGGAGAATCTATTAGCAAAACTTCCGCATCATAATCTAGCGTATTATGATGCAATGCTGCTTGAGATTTTGCAGGGTTAACCATTAAATTTACAGCTATAATCACAGCTGTAAACCCAATAATTAAAAATGTTTTGTTATATGTAGTATTCTTTAAACTCAATTTATAGCTTACTTAAAGACTTTTTAATGTTCTTTTAATAAGTTCTTCAACCGTAAAATCTTCTCCTCCTGATATTATTTTATTTAATGCTTTTTCTGCTGGATTTTTGCTAAATCCTAACATAACTAATGCACTTAACGCTTCATCTTTAACAGTATTGTTTGTAGGTAAAGAAATTGTTGTTCCACTATCTACTTTTGCAATCTTATCTCTTAAATCAATTATTATTCTTTCAGCAGATTTAGCGCCAATTCCTTTTACACTTTTTAGGGTGTTTACATCACTATTTAAAATTGCTTGTTTTGTTTCATTTGGAGATAATGAGGACAATATCATCATTGCTGTAGCAGAACCAACTCCCGAAACAGATATTAACAACCTAAACAATTCTCTCTCACTAGTTTCTTTAAAACCATAAAGTAACTGAGCATCTTCTCTTACTACAAAATGAATATACAATAAACATGTTTCTCCTTCTCCTATTTGAGAAAAAGTGTTTAATGAAATTTTTATTTCATAACCAACACCTCCACAATCTATAACAACATAGGTTGGAGTTTTATCAATTAATCTGCCTTTAATTTGTGCTATCATAACTTATTTTCTTGTTTGAACATCAGCAACGGCTATCGTTACCATATTTACAATTTCTCGTACAGAACTACCTAATTGTAATATGTGTACTGGTTTTTTCATTCCTAATAAAATTGGACCTATCGCTTCCATTCCTCCCATTTCCTGCATCAACTTATAAGCTATATTTCCTGAAGAAAGATTTGGGAATATTAATGTATTTGTATTTCTTCTTGCTAAATCTGAAAATGGGAAAATTTCTGTTCTTAATTCTTTATTTAATGCAAAGTTTGCTTGAATTTCCCCGTCAACAATAATATCTGGATGCTGTTCATGTAACATTCTTGTAGCCTCTCTCATCTTAACTGGATCTTCTCCTTCAGATGATCCAAAATTAGAATAAGACAACAATGCTACTCTTGGTGTAATTTTAAATCGGTTTACAATTTTAGCTACAAGAGCTGTAATATCTACAATATCTTGTGCTTTTGGGTTTTCATTTACTGTTGTATCTGCAAAAAAGAATGGTCCATTCTTTGTGAATAAAATATACATTCCTGCTATTTTAGTTACATCATCATCTGTACCTATCACTTGCAGCGCTGGTCGTATTGTACTTCTATAATTTCGTGTTAATCCCGAAATTAATGCATCTGCTTCTCCAAACTCAACCATTGCTGACCCAAAGTAATTTCTACTTCGCATCATATCTCGAGCCTCAATCAATGTTATTCCTCTTCGTTTTCTTTTCTCAAATAAAAATTCTGCAAACTTTTGTTTACGCTCATTCTCACTTGAACTTCTTGGATCTATAATTGGAATATCTCCTAATTCTAAACTATATTCCTCAACTAATTCTTGAATTTTTTTTACTTTACCTAAAAGAATCGGTTTAGCAATACCTTCTTCGGCAACAATTTGTGCTGCTTTTAATGTCTTATAATTATCTGCCTCAGCAAAAACCACTCTTTTAGGGCTTCGTTTAGCTTTTTCAGTAATATTCTTAATTAATTTATTATCCAAGCCTAATCGTTTAGATAACTCTTCTCTATAAGCATCCCAATCTTCAATATTTATTTGAGCAACACCAGATTCCATTGCAGCTTTTGCAACTGCCGGAGCAACCGTAGTAATCAACCTAGGATCTAATGGTTTAGGAATAATAAAATCTCTACCAAAAACAATATTCTTTTCATCGTAAGCTTCATTCACTATTTCTGGAACAGCTTCTTTTGCAAGCTCCGCAACAGCTTTAACTGCTGCCAGTTTCATTTCTTCATTTATGCAAGTTGCTCTTACATCTAATGCTCCTCTAAATATAAATGGAAATCCTAAAACATTGTTTACTTGATTGGGGTGATCTGAACGACCTGTAGCAATAATAATATCTTCACGAGAATCAATAGCATCTTTATACGATATTTCTGGGTCAGGATTGGCCAACGCAAAAACAATTGGATTTTCTGCCATTTTCTGAACCATCTCTTTAGATAAAATACCTCCACGAGATAAGCCCAAAAACATATCAGCATCAACAATAGCATCTTTTAATGTATCTATTTTTCTATCCGTTGCAAATAGGCTCTTTCCTTTTGTCAACCCTTCTCTATTTTTTCTTATTACGCCCTTACTATCCAACATCACAATATTCTCCTTTTTTACTCCAAGAGAAAAGTAAAGTTTAGAACAAGACATTGCAGAAGCTGCAGCTCCACTAACTACTAATTTTATATCACCAATTTTTTTTCCTGTCAATTCAACTGCATTAAGCATAGCTGCAGAAGATATAATTGCTGTTCCGTGCTGATCATCATGCATGACAGGAATATTTAATTCAGCTTTCAACCGTTCTTCAATTTCAAAACATTCTGGAGCTTTAATATCTTCTAAGTTTATCCCTCCAAATGTAGGTGCAATTGCTTTTACCGTATTCACAAATAAATCAACATCTGTAGCATCAACTTCAATGTCAAAAACATCAATATCTGCAAAAATTTTAAACAACAAACCTTTCCCTTCCATTACAGGTTTTGAAGCCTCTGGACCAATATCTCCTAAACCTAACACAGCTGTTCCATTAGATATAACTGCCACTAAATTCCCCTTTGCCGTATATTTGTAAACATCCTCTTTATTTTTTGCAATTTCTGTACAAGGTATTGCAACTCCTGGCGAATAGGCTAAAGACAAATCTCTCTGTGTACTATGTGGCTTAGTCGGTACAACCTCAATTTTACCAGGTTTATTACCTTGAGAATGATATTCTAATGCCTCTATATCTTTACGTGATTTTGCCATGCTTATTATTTTCTACTAAAACCCGTAAAGTTACCAATAAAATTCTGGGTTTTTAATTGAAAAACAGCTATTTTAAAGTCAAAAAAAGGCATGTCATAATCACCTGAAAATGAATACTTTTACATCTCATTTTATTCATTATTTTAATGAGAAAAATTATTATTTTCTCTGGCGCGGGAATAAGTGCCGAAAGTGGCTTAAAAACTTTTCGTGATAGCGATGGGTTATGGGAAAACTACAATGTAACGGATATTGCTACTCCTGAAGCCTGGGAAAAAGATCCAAAATTAGTTCTTGATTTATAATATTAGAAGAGAGAAAGTTATTAATAGCCATCCAAATGAAGCTCACAAAGCTCTTGTAAATTTAGAGTCCGACTTTAATTGTTCAAATCATTACTCAAAACATTGATAACCTACATGAAAGAGCAGGATCTTCGAACGTTTTACACCTTCATGGTGAAATTTTAAAATCACGAAGCACTATCAGTAATAAGAGTTATAATCTTCGTGGTTCTGAAATTCTCATTGGAGATTTCTGTGAAAACAACTCTCAACTTAGACCAGATGTTGTTTGGTTTGGGGAGGCAGTCCCCAATATGATTTTAGCAGAGGAACTTTGTAAAGATGCTGACATATTAATAATTATCGGAACTTCACTTACCGTTTACCCAGCTGCAAACATTATCGACTTTATACCTGAGAATTGTGAAAAGTACTTGGTTGATCCGAAAGAAATTTCTTTAAATAACATCAACAATTTAACCTTTATACAAAAAAAAGCGAGTATTGGAATTCCAATACTCGCAAATTTTTTAGTTGAAAAATTTACTACCTAACTATAAACCTTTCTGTTCTTACAGTTTCTCCTGCAACTTTAATTGCATAAAAATAAACTCCAGAATTAACTTCTTTAAGATCCAACTTAACTGAACCTTTATTGTCATTCAAATCTCTTGAAATAAGTTCTTGCCCTAACACATCATAAACATTAAGCTTAACATCATTCGCCCTTCCTTGTAAGTTGTATTTTACAGTTAAATTATTTGTAGCTGGATTTGGATAAGCACTTAGAACTACTTCATCAGAAGATAAGTCATTAACAAAAGTTGAAGTTCCTAATTTCCATGTAATAATAGATGAGACCGTATCTAATGGATTTGCTGTGTTTCGAACAATAACTTTCCAAACTGCAGAATCACCAATCGACCATACTAATGAAAAAGGTGCCACCTTAAAAGTTTGATCAATCGCAGTCGGAGCAAGAGTAATAGAATTACCAATTTGCTGAACAGTCAAAACCCCTGCAGTTGCAGTGTAACAAGCAGTACCATAACAGACTTGCAAACCAACCCCACTAGGGTTGGATATTTCTTGAACATCAGCCGTATAACTTGCCGAAACTCCAGAAACATTTTCTACATGAAACTTTGTTTTACTCAAACTAACTCCCGTTCCATATTCATAATGATTTACTCCAACTATCGTATTATCATTTGAATTCATCAAGTCAAATGTTTGTGTTTGAGCCATTAGCCCAGCAGAGACAAAAGTGACTGCTAAAAAAAGTATATTTTTAATCATGTTTTTTAATTTTGTTTTTTAAACTATTTTAATCAAAAATAGCCATTTAATACCATTTACGCGATTTTTTAATAGAATAAACTCCCCATCTTACTAATAGGACTCCAATAATATGTAAAAAACATATATTCTCCACCATATATTTAATATCTTTGGTATTAAAATAAATATTAACAACTTAATACTATACCCGTTGTGCATTTAGAGAATGCTAACTTTTAAATTATTAATATTTCTATCGAAGGTGAATTTATTAATGTACTGGATGACTGTTAATGCTGATATTTTAGACATTATTCGAGTTTTAAATCC
>Ga0256845_1000464_pt1 | contig 38383 bp, 33 predicted proteins | sample RiftiametaG_FD_189101 | JGI IMG/M metagenome (GOLD analysis project Ga0256845, IMG submission 189101) | Tube worm associated microbial communities from hydrothermal vent at the East Pacific Rise, Pacific Ocean - Riftia | ecosystem: Host-associated > Annelida > Integument > Unclassified ...
AAAAGCTGTAAAGCTTGAAAAACCAGGTAAAAAAACACATGACTGGACAAATAAAAATGATGACAGAAAAGGTATAAGCGGTAAGGTTGTTAAATCCAATATCACAGATAATGAATCAGCCAAGATGAAAACCTCAAATGGTGTTATTCAGGGCTATATGAAAAAAGTAATTATAATAACACTGCTTTTAATTATTCCACTTGTGTTCGGGACATTGAATTTCAGTGAAAAGGACGAAAACGGGAAATTAGTATTTGAAAAATTTGAAAGAGTTATTACCAATCTTCCGTTACCAAGCGAAAATATTTGGCTTGGAGAAGGCAGTGCTCAAATCTATATAATTATAGGCAAGGATAAGCGGCTGGAATCGTTTTTTTATGAAATATATTACCATAGGAACCATTAAAGAATTTATAACACATATGAGCCGCCGTCTTGTCAATAGGCAATAAAAATTTTTTAAGGATAATTTGTTTTCCCTTTATTCACAACTTGCACAAATTCAAAAATCCTGGCTTAAATTCAAAACAAGTAGCTATGATGCCTCCTGATAATTAATTTTATAAAACCATAATAGCATAAACAATCAATAAATTTAATCGAAAAAAGTGATAAAAATTAATCAAAAAATTAAGGGCTTTAGACAAAATAGATTGGAATAGTTAAGCATTCGTGCAAAGGTTTCATAAATATAGAATAAAAAAATATTGCAAAATCAAGATAGTAATACTATACTGGTATTACAATTTGTAATTTGGAGGTGAACTATGCGTGTAACAACAAAAGGACAAGTCACAATCCCTATAAACGTTAGAGAAAGTTTGGGTATCATGCCAGAAACTGATATTGATTTTAGGGAAGATAATGGAAAATTTTATATCGTTAAAATTAGCACACCCAAAAAGGCAAGAAAATTTAGTAAACTTCGAGGAATTGCTACAGCCAAAATGACTACTGATGAAATTATGACCCTTACAAGAGAAACATAATGAATGGTATATTTATTGATTCGTGTGTATTGCTGGATTTGTTTACTGACGATCCTGTCTGGGCAGATTGGTCAGAAAAAGTATTAAATAAATTTTCCCAAACCAACACATTACATATAAATTCAATCGTTTATACTGAAGTATCAATTGGTTTTAATAAAATTGAAGAAGTAGAAGAAGCTATTTCTGAACTTAATATAAAGGTGGTTGAGATCCCACGTGAGGCACTTTTTCTTGCAGGCAAAGTATTCCTTAAATACAAAAAGAATAAAGGAATTAAAAATTCTCCCTTACCTGATTTTTTTATTGGTGCACATGCTGCTGTATCAAAATTTAATTTGATAACCAGGGATTCAGCAAGATACAAAACATATTTTCCATCACTTAAACTAATCCATCCTGATAGTAAAACGGCGCCGAATGCGGATCAACATTGATCAAAATATCATAAATAAAGATGGAATAAAAGCAGCGAACGAGCCGTTTGAGTTGACTTGAGGCTACAGAGCGGATCTTGAAAGTGTTGGCTGTAACATAAATTATGACCGAGAAATGAAAAAAGAAATAACTACTCTGGGCTTAGTTTTTAAGAGAACTCGAATCACAGTTTTTTGCTAAAATTGGTATCGGAGAAATTGGAAGGTTCTCAGTAATCGGCATCTTAACATTCTTGGCTTTATTTTTTAAATTTCGCCCAGAATATATAAGAGCCAAAAAATTAAATATACCAATAGTTAGTAGACCAGTGATATGTTTTGCTTTAATATCACTGGTGGTAGCGACCTTAATGTTATTTTTTCCACAATAATATTTTATTATCTATTCTTATCAATGGTCTATCAATTTATGTATTCCCTTTAGTATTTATACTCAGGAAAAGGCTTAAGCCAATTTCTTTGGGATTGAAATGTATATTTGGCAATTTCTACTTTAGCATTCCTTTACTAATTATTGCTATAATGCCATATATATTAAACCAGGTAATTGATCAATCATTTCCAAATCATACTGATTTACCCTATCTTAATAATAACACAGAAGATTCATTTGCCTTTAAAAGTCTTGAAAGTTTATTGCTTGGGAATAATTTTTCAAATATTGACTGCTTTCCCATCCACATTGCCATTAATCCCCATCTTGAACGCTGGGAAATAAACTTTTCAAAATTATCTGTATTTACAAGTTCAATATAAGGGAAAATTTTCCTTGCAGAATAATAATTTACAAGCCAGGAGAGTTTTTTTTCAACTTTTTCCTGGATATCTTCACCTTCTGTTAATATGACTATTTCCAGATCTGCATTAAACAAGGTAACCATTTGACTTACCATTTCCAAAGATTCCTGGCTTATATTGTCATGATCCAGACAGCAAAGAACTTTTTTTACTTTTTGTTTATCTTCTTTTATAACAAGAACCGAGCTTAAAGCATCCTTAGATACTTTTAAAGGAACATTTCCGGAATTTTCCCAGGCGCAATCTTTTTCAGTGCTGCATCCCATCACAATAAGATCACTATGATTATCCAAAGCTTCTAAAAGTATCTGCTTTGAAGCATTTCCCTTTCTTACCTTTGTTATAATCTCCTTTTGAATAGTGAACTGGTCTTGATTTTTCGGCTCAGACTGGATATAGGGCGAAGTTGCAGGATCAAAATATTTAAGAATCTGATGTTGATATTCTTTAATGGTTTTGTCAATTAAATCTTCTTTACTACCAATTCCTAAAATAGTAATATCTGCCCAGGTGTTCTCACCTAACCTTGCAAGTTGAGGGATGGCATCCTGACTATATCTATTTTCATCTGCTGCAAAAAGAATTTTCATATTTACCTCACCGTTTTTATTAAAGTTGGGATTCAGGACACAGCAGAATGGGGCATGGTGACATGCTCAACATTTCTGCCATGGGCTCATGGCTTTTAGGCCGTGAAGATATTAATAGAGCATGATCCCGAACAAGCAGACTAAGTTCTTCTGCAGAGCCTTCCGCTATTTGTATCTTCCCAACTTCTTTGCTGTATTGCGAGAACTGAGCTTTAATATCTGAAATTAAATCTTTCTCATCTTCAATGATTTTTATCTTTTCATCATTGGTTGTAAGATTACAAATAAGGATATCAGGCTTTTCAGATAACTCTTTAAAAATCTTAAAAAACCATGGGAAGACAGAAGGCATGGTATCTTTTGTCACAGCAATCTGTATTCCCTTATCCATGTTGACAATATTTTTAACCAGAAGAATCGGAAATGCTAATGTATTATATAAATCAGAATCAAGTTTTTGGAAAAATGTTTCCGGGTCAAAAGAGTGCAAAAGCCCTTCAATAAAAAAGGCGTACTTATTATTATTAACCTCTTCTAAAATAACTTGATCCTTGTCCCCGGGTATAATCTTAGGGCTTTGGGTAAGATAAGAATAAAAAAGATCTTCTTTCACAAGTTTTGCTATGTTTTCCTTTGCCTGCTGAATAACAGCATCTTCCCATGTTTGATGTACCCATCCTCCACCCGGCGAGTGCCCTTTTTCATCCATATCAGGAATATGAACAGCCTGCATATTAAAGCGAAATAATTTTTCCAACTGGCAGACATAACGAATGGCAATACCAGATGCCAAATCTGTTTTAAGTGCAATCAATACGTCCTGCATGATAAAAATTCTCCTGGTTTTTTTATGTTCAATCCTGTAAAGCGTTTTCCGCTTTTTTAATTGCTTCGCGGATTTCCTTTAACTTAAAAGGCTTTGCTATAAAATCAAAAGCTCCCTTTGTCAAAGATTCTCTGGCAACTTCAAGGGTTGCATATCCTGTGATCATGATAACCTTTGTTTTTTCACTCTTTTCCCTTGCTGCCGTGAGAATTTGTATTCCATCCATGTCATCCATACGGATATCTGTGATAACAACATCAAAAACTTTTTCTTTAATTCTTTCTAATGCTGCAACCGGATTAATAAATGTTTCAAGAGTATGCCCCTCTTTTTCCAAAGAAGCTTTAAGGCGCTCACCCACAATTTTCTCATCATCCAGAACAAGTATTTGAATTGGCAATTTTTATCTCCTTTTTTTATTCTACCCCCAGGGTAAGGTTGGAAGATGCTGATTTGACTACTCTGATACTTTTTTGAATTTTCTTTCGCTGCATATATGCTCTGACCACATTAATCAAAATAAGCGACGTTCCTGTAATACCACTGGCAAATAAGAAAAATTTGCTGATATTATTAAAATATACATCCAGCCCCGGGTCTATATCAATATATCCAAGCTGGCGCAGATACATGGGTATCGCGATTGCACGGCTGATAACACATAAAAGGATAATTAAACTTGTTACCATGCGGATATATCGTTCGTTAACCACTTTAACTCCATAAACACCAAGATAAATACCCACAAGAGATCCCAAGTACATTAACATTGTTAAACGAATATCAACAAAACCTTGAAACGCATAGCTTAATGCACCATATGCACCCATAAACATGGCAAGGTATAATTCTGTTCCTGCTGCAACAGCTGTTGGCACGCCAAAAATATAAATCATGGCAGGAACTCCAATAAAGCCCCCGACTCCAATTGTTCCTGCAAGATAACCTGTTGCTATTCCAACCAATAATATGATCCAGAGGCTGACTGTTACATCGGCAACCTTAAAATGGATCATTGGAGGAAGATTCCATTTAGCAATGGCATCGGCAATTTGTCTTGACGGTCCCGAATCATCCTCTCCCTTACCTCTGTTTTTAAGTACGTCCCTTAACATGGACAAGGCAACAAACGACAAAATAATCGCAAATACAAGACTTATATAAAGATTTGCTCCCGCGCCTTTTGAAGCACCATGACCTGTGCCTCCCTTAAACAAAAGACTTGCTATAAAAACCGCTAATTGAATACCTATTACTGCTGACCCCAATACAAATATTGCAAGTTTTTTATCAACATTACCTGCTTCGCCATGCTTATGAGAACCCACCATGGCTTTTCCAAATTTATGGGTAATATTACTTGCAACGGCAATAACTCCTGTAACTCCCAAATTCATCATACCCGGAGTCATAAAAAAAGCACCGCCACTGCCGATAAATCCGCTTAATACTCCGCCAATAAATCCTAAAAGGATAACCTGCAAAGCAATACCCATATCAATATGTATAAAGTTTACTATAAGATGTTCCATAAAACCCTCTCTTTTGTCATCTAATCTATATCAATTATTTTAAGAATCAGTCCGGTTACAGTGCTGTACGTATAGGCAACCACAGGCACAAACAAAGCAACCCCAATGGAAGCACCCCATTTAAATTTTGAATGGAGATCTCCGCCTAAAACATTGAGAATCGGTTTTTGAAAAGTAAACACCAGCCAGTAAATACATATGGTAGCAAGAATAAATCCAAAAAGCTTTAAAGCCTGGCTTTTCCCAAAAAGAAAACGGGAATGGAGTTCATCAGAGCTGATCACAGGAGCTTTGAGCCTTGTTTTTAATTCAAGACCAAGCTCACGGGTAAGCCGAGTTGATGTTTCATGACCCTTTGAAAGAAAAAGATCACCAATAATGATCAAAGAATAATTATTATTATCTTTTACCGAATCAATAATTGCACGCGCCTCACCATTTACAGTAAAACCGCCGGCAGATCTTCCTAAAGACACTAATTCTTCAACGGTTTTTGAAAGCCCATGATCATCAACTAAACTCTGGGAATCATCGTCTTCAACTCCGCCTGTATATGTATTATTTTTAGGCTCTGAATTACTATTATTTAAGACATCTACATTGGCATTGCCTTCTGAATCCAGCCTTAAAAGCTCAACCGCAGCGCCCCAGCGTTTTGCAAGCTGGGTTACCTGGTTAAAATTTTTCCCCTTGGGATCAAAAGATTCCTGAATCCATAAAATATTGGTTTCAGCCATGGTGCAAATATTTTCCTTGCACCCATCAAGCCCTTCAAGCGCCTTTGAAAGATTATCCGGAGAAATTTCCTGGCGTGGCATATATGTAACGGTTACAACACCGTTAACAGCACGCACTCCCAATTCCATATCAGAAGTTTCAGAATTCTGGGATAATTGAAGCTTGGCATTAGCTGCAAGCAACTTGTCATCAAGTTGTTTTTTACCCTCAGGACTCAATTTAAAACCATCAAGCATTGCAGTTTCATATAATATGGAAGTCGCATTTTTAAGACTGATTGATTCAAGATTTAAAAACAGATCATAGGATGCAGGGTTGTGAGCATTTTCCCTATGGACATAATGAATCCATTTTTTAATATCCTGATCCAGTTCCTTTAAATATTGTCTTGCTTTTTCCTGTTGAAGATGGAGCTTTTCCACGACTTTTTTAACACGGGTTTCAAAATCAGTTTCAAGTCCGACTCTTAAAAATCCCGGGATACCATGGGAAAGAAGATGTCCTGCTCTCCCATAATATACAAGATTGCCGTCAACTGCTTTTTCACAGATACTCTTGGTAACAAGAGCAAGAAAAAGATCTTTTTCCCGGGCAAGCTTTTCACTTATTACCGGAGATTTAATAATGGATGTTTCAAGACGGCTTAGTTTGATTCCGGTCTGATGTGCTTTTTCCACTATCTGATCGCGGCTGAATAAGGGCCAGCCGGTTTTTTCAGCCAGATTTTGCGCAAGTTCCCGACCAGAACCATGGGGTGAACTTGATATCAATACAATTGGCATGTTTTCACCTTTGCTAATTTAGGTTAATATTATTTTTATCTTCTACTTTAATAACCTGAACCGACAGCTTAGGGACAACAGCTTTAATGGAGGATTCCATGTTGCTGTCACCTGCACTTATCACGATCAGATCAATATGTTCGGTATTTATTATGTTTAATATTTCATTTTGAAACAAATCATTTGCAATATGAAAGGATACTGACATTTCTTCTTCACAGGCGCTTTGAATCATATTCATACAAGCCTTTTCAAAAGGCGTTACAATATCATTCTCCTGTTTAAAAAAAAGAACAAACACTTTAGCCTTGATGCGCTCTGCCAGAGAAAAGGCGTGGTATAAGGATCTTAAATCTTTACTATATTGATCAAACGGAACTAGTATATTTTCTGTATTCAAAACAGCCCTTTCAAATGATTTAAATAAACATCTTTGACTGTTACATAATACAAAATCTATGCCATGGATAAAAGCCTAATAATTACAATAGCTTATGTTTAGACTTTAAAATATATATATAATTTTTAATTCATATTGAAACAATATTAATGAATTTATCAGGAAAAACCCTTGATAATCCCTTAATAGAAGGTCTGTGAGTGTTTCATTTTGAAATGCTAATTTATATTAAACCGTTTCATCTTTCTCCATAAAGTAGTACGGGGAATTTGCAGAATCTCAGATGTTTTGCCTTTATGATTTCCTGTCCGTGCAAGTATTTTTTGAATATATTCTTTTTGGACCTGATCAAGGGTTTTTATTTGTTGCCGGTCTTCTGAATCCTCTATGGAAATTATGGATAAATCCAAAAGATCAGCAGGCAAATCCCTGCAACCGATAATATCATTGTCGCACAAGGCAACCCCACGCTCAACAATATTTTCAAGTTCTCTTACATTGCCGGGAAAAGGATATTGAATTAATATATCCATTGCTTTTTTATCTATACCAATAATATGTTTATGAAATTTATTATTATACCTTTTAAGAAAATGTTGAATCAACAAAGGGATATCTTCTTTTCTTCCTCTGAGCGGCGGCAGATTTATCAATACTACCTTAAGTCTATAATAAAGGTCTTCGCGGAAATTTTTAAGACGAACCTCCTGCTTAAGATCATGATTACCAGCTGCAACCAGGCGGATATCAACAGGGATAGATTTTACTCCGCCAACCCTTATCAAAGTACGCTCCTGAACAAACCTTAAAAGCTTCATCTGCATATTAAGAGGCATTAATCCTATTTCATCTAAAAATATTGTTCCTTGATCACCAGACTCTAAAAGCCCGATTTTAGTATCTACCGCCCCTGTAAAAGCCCCTTTTTCATGACCAAAAAGTTCATTGGCAATAAGATCGTCTGTAAATCCGCCGCAGCTAAAGGCAATAAATGGCTTTTCTCGTCTATGCCCTAAAAAATGAAGAGCTCTTGCCACAAGTTCTTTTCCTGTACCACTTTCTCCCTGGACAAGAACATTGCAGTTTAAAGAACAAACTTTTTTTACAAGTTTTAAAACTTCCTGAATTGCAGGGGAATGCCCAATAAGGTATTGCTGGCGGGATTGATTAAATAAAACCTTTTTCAATGCATGGGTTTCTTTTTCAAGCCGAACTATTTCAAGGGCACGCAGCGAAAGGGCTGCCAGCTCCTCCATTTTAAGAGGTTTCATAATAAAATGAAAAGCTCCTGCCTGGATTGCATCAATAGCAGCATCCACAGATCCATTACCTGTTATGACAATTACCTGGGTCCTTGGAGAATGAGTTTTAATTGTTTTTAAAACTTTTAATCCATCCATACCAGGCAATCTTAAATCACATAAAACCAGGTCAAAAAGGGTTCCCCCCATTCTTTTAAGAGCAGATTCTCCATCGCAAAAGGTTTCTATTTCAAGATCTATCCGCCTTAAAAGCCCTTTTTTAATTTCCCTTAAAGCAATTTTTTCATCATCAATGATTGCAACTTTTGGCAGGCTTATTTTTTCTTTATTCTCCATGCATATTTTTTACAGGAAGAAAAATAGAAAAACAAGTCCCTTTACCAGGGGTACTTGTTACAGAAATACGTCCATTATGACGTTGAATAATATTATAAGTAACAGAAAGTCCAAGCCCTGTGCCTTCTCCTTCTTTTTTTGTGGTAAAAAAGGGATCAAAAATTGAAGTCAGTTGATCTTTGGGAATACCAATACCTGTGTCTTTGATATCAATCCTTATATTATTTGAATCAATATCCTGTTCAATTTTTAATGTAAGTTCTCCACCGTCAGGCATGGCATGAATTCCATTAAGTATTAAATTAATCAGTGCCTGCTGGAGTTTGCTTTGATCAATCAAAAGATTTGGAAGGTTTTGTTCAATTTGGGATTGAAACTTTATTCCTTTTATATTTAATTCATTTTTAAGCAGGCGCTGGGTTTTTTCAACCATTTGTTCAATACTGATATTTTCAAAATGATCCTGATCTGTTCTTGAAAATTCCAATAAATTTTTTACTATATCCGTAGCACGGTCTGCCTGCACCATAAGGTCATTATATAAGCCCCGGCATTCATTTTTTTCCATGGTATCATAATCTTCAAGCAAAGAATCCACAATAAGGGATATATTATTAATGGGATTATTTAATTCATGGGCAATGCCTGATGTAAAGGTTCCAATGGATGCCATTTTCCTTGATTGACACAATTGGTCCTGACCCGCATCGATTTCCACCACCATTCTATTAAAAGCTGATAGGCAATGGGCAACTTCATCTTTTTTGTTGGGGTCATAGTCAAGGGTTTTAAAAATACCCTTACCTACTCTTTCGGCAGCTTCCTGCATTAATGCCAGGGGTTTTAAAATATCTTCCCAGGTTAAATGCATCACAAATATAACCAGAAATATAAAACCTGCGCCAAAACCAAGGGGAACAAGCATCATTTGATTTAATACTCTTTTTACCCGGCGCCGTTTTTTTTGAATCAATTGTTCACTGAATTTTGTTAAAATAGTGCCATTGTCGCGAATATCTCTGGCATTTAATGTTCCCTGCCCTATGGAATCGGTTTTTTTACTTATTATACTGCGATATTTTTTCAATGCCATAGCACAGTTTTGTATTGAATCAGAATCCATGATCCTGATCATTTTTTTCTCAAGTTTTAAAAATGATTTTTCAGTAATTGAAAGATAATGATCAATTTGCTCCAGGTGAACATCTTTATGGGTAAGAAAAAAATTTTTTTCATACCTGCGTAATTCCAGAATATTATCCTTAAAATCATCAAAACGTTCAATTAAAATCAGTTTTTCTTCAAGAACAAAGATATTATAATAATAAAACCCTGCAAGTCCCCCTGTAAAGGACAGACATACGATAAAAATTACAATTAATTTGGCTCGGATTGTATGCATAGTACCCCTGATATAGAAATTTTATATTAAACCCTGACAAAATACGGTAATATTACCAGAACAATTCCAACTATAACCAGAATATAAACATTTGAAATAAAATATGGAATAACAAATAGAATAAGACCAACAAGTAATGGAATAATTGCCTTTTGTTTTCTTCCGTATACAAAAAATCCCATACCAAAGGAGCCAAAAAGCATACCCCAGTAAAGCAATGATATATTTTCCATTTTATTAAGCTCTCTGCGTATTAATCAATCCCTTTGCTACAATCATTTTAACAGGATTCATTCCGATAACATAACTTAAATCACAGGGCTCTGCAATATCTAAGGCAATAAAATCAGCATCTTTTCCTTTTTCTATTGTTCCTTTTTGATTTTCAAGCCCAAGAGCTCTTGCTCCATTTATGGTTGCACCTAAGAGAGCTTCTTTTGGAGTTAAACCAAACAGGACACATGCCATATTCATTATAAGAGGCAATGAAAACACAGGGCTTGAACCAGGATTCAGATCAGTTGAAACAGCAAAGGGGATATTAAGCTGTCGTAAAAGCTCAATTGGCGGCTTTTGCTTTTCTTTTACATAATAAAAAGCACCGGGTAAAAGCACTGCTGTAACATTATTTTGCGCCATTTGTACAAGGCTTTGTTTTGAAACATATTCAAGATGATCACAGGATAAAGCACCCATTTGGGCTGCCATTCCAGCACCGCCTGAATCTGAAAGCTGCTCTGCATGAAGTTTTATGTCAAAACCTAAATCTTTTGCTTTTTTAAAAACTTTTTCAGTTTCTTCCAGAGAAAACCCGATAGTTTCACAAAAAGCATCAACACTTGTTGCAATACCCTGATTTTTAATTTCCAATAAAACCTCATTTACTACAAAATCAATATATTTTCCGGAATTACCTTTATATTCATGGGGCAGGGCATGGGCGCCTAAAAAACTTGCCTTTATTGTTGCCGGATGAGTATTATCAATTTTTTTGATTACTTTGAGCATTTTAAGCTCGGTTTCAAGATCAAGCCCGTATCCTGATTTTATTTCAATGGTGGTTGCACCCTGATAAAAAAGACTGTTTACCCTTTTTAGTGCTTTTTCATACAGAATTTCAATGGATTCTTTTCTTGTATCCTTTACTGTGGAAAAAATACCACCGCCCCTTTGTGCAATCTCTTCATAGCTTACACCAGACAATTTCATTTCAAATTCTTTTGACCTTGAACCACCAAACACAAGATGGGTATGACAATCAACAAGCCCGGGCAGAACCCAGGTTTTCTGCATATCATGAATTTTACCAACTTTGTTTTTATAATCTTCAGGAAGGTCAGATTTTTTACCAACAAAACAAATTTTTTCACCCATAACCCCTATTGCTCCGTCAACAATAGGGGAATAGCTGTTATTGGTCATGGTTGCAATATTACAATTTAAAAAAAGAGTGTCTATATTTTCCAAATTCTGCTCCATTATTTATCAACCAGTCCATTAATCAAATCTTCATCCGGGATATATGGTAAAGTTATGTGATCGTTTGTATTTTCATCATTATATGTAATACATGTTTCAATGGAATTTTCACATCGTGCCCATGCCCGCCTTGCAACACCTCCCATAACATCCCAGTTCATGGCAGATTTTATAATTGTATCAATTCTTTCACTTCCGTCAAGGACAAGTCCAAACCCACCATTGATTGCCCTTCCGATTCCAACTCCTCCGCCATTATGAAGCGAAACAAGGCTCATGCCCCTTGCAGCATTTCCTGCATAGCACTGGGTTGCCATATCAGCCATAATATTAGATCCGTCTTTAATATTGGCAGTTTCTCTAAAAGGAGAATCAGTACCGCCTGTGTCATGGTGGTCTCTTCCAAGCATTACAGGTCCAATCTTTTTATCCCGTACCATTTCATTAAATTTTAATGCAATTTTAATTCTGCCTTTAGCATCCTGATAAAGTATTCTTGCCTTGGTTCCCACAACAAGTTTGTTTTTCTTGGCATCTCTTATCCATACATAATTATCCCTGTCCTGAAATCTTCTTTCAGGATCAATACATTCCATGGCAGCATTATCAGTTGCATCAAGATCCCGGTCTTTTCCGCTTAAGCATACCCATCTAAAGGGACCATATCCATAATCAAATAAAAGAGGTCCCATTATATCTTCAACATAGGAAGGAAAAATAAATCCTTCATTGGTATTTTTACCATTTTTACAAATTTCATTAACACCTGTGTCATATACTGCTTTGAGAAAATTATTTCCATAATCAAAAAAATAAGTTCCTTTTTCAACAAGCTGTTTAATAAGTTGAAAATGTTTTTGCAAGGAAGCATCAACAAGTTCTACAAATTTATCATGATCATTTGCCAGCAAATCTGTTCTTTTATCAAAGCTTATACCCTGGGGACAATACCCTCCATCATACACAACATGGCAGGAAGTCTGATCACTTAAAAGATCAATTTTAATATCATTATTAACTGCATACTCTAAAAGGTCTATAATATTTCCATGGAATGCAATGGCAGCTTTTTTCTTTTGCTGCAGGAAACAAGATGCTTGTTCAAATGCCCTGGCAGGGTCATCAACAACCGAACTTACCCAGCCCTGGCTATGCCTTGTTTCGATTCTGGAATAATCCACTTCTGCCAGAATACCAACACCATTGGCAATTTCCACAGCTTTTCCCTGGGCTCCGCTCATGCCTCCTAACCCTGAACTTACAAAAAGATTTCCTGACATATCTTCTTTATCATCAGACTTGGAAATCATGCGGGCAGCATTTAAAAGAGTGTTATATGTTCCATGAACAATGCCCTGGGGACCTATATACATCCACCCGCCGGCTGTCATCTGTCCATAATTTGCAACGCCCAGAGCAGCAGCCCTTGCAAATTGATCATTATTATCAAAAATACCCACCATTAAAGCATTGGACATAATTACCCGTGGTGCATTGGAAGATGATTTGAAAAGCCCTAGGGGATGTCCTGATTCAACAACCAAAGTAAGATCCTGGGATAATTGTTCAAGATATGCCTTAATAAGCCAATACTGCATCCAATTTTGGCAGACTTGACCTGTTTCTCCATAAGTTACAAGCTCGTAAGGATAAAGTGCTATTTCAAAATTAAGATTATTATCAATCATTGTCTGAAATGCTTTTCCCTCTATACATTTTGATTTGTATTGATCAAAAGGTAAACCTTTTATCTCTCCTTTGGGGCGAAACCTGTATCCATATATACGTCCACAGGTATTTAACTCCTCCATAAATTCAGGAGCAAGGACTTTATGCCATTTTTCAGGAACATATCTCAATGCATTTTTCAACGCAAGTTTTTTGTCTTTGCAAGACAGGTCTGCATACCTTTTTGGAGCCCTGCGAATACCTTTAATAAATTCTTTTTTTAAAGGCAGTTCCTGAAATATGTTTTCAAGTTTAATTCTCATTGCTTTTGATATATTGGCGTTTATTGACATTTAGAAACCTCTTATTTAAAGTATTGATTAAATATCTTCTCTTATAGTTGTATATACAACCAGCCGGACAATGTCAACAATAACCAAAATATTTTTTGAAATTCGCCTTTTCCCTTGACTTGATCGCGAAATTATTGCAGACTTAAATATAGTTAGCATCAAAAGCCTTATCGTATGTTTCAATTATTTTTGCAGTATTTAATTTCCTCACACAGGAGGTAAAATGAACGACAAAGATATCATTAATCTTGAAGAATTAAAAGAAATCATGGACAATGATATGGAACTTATAGGTGAATGTTTTGATGAATTCACTAAAGATTGGACAGAAGCTTTTGGCAATGTAAAAAAAGCAGTAATTGCAAAAAATGCATCAGAACTTGATGAAGCTGCTCATAAACTAAAAGGGACCTTGCGATATCTTGCAGCAGAACAGGCACAGCAGGCAGCCTATGAACTGGAACTTGCAGGAAAAAAAAATAATTTGGAAGGTCTTGATGAAAAGCTTTCTCTTCTAGAAAAAAAAGGTCTTGAAGTCATTGATTATATAAAAAATTTTGAATATTAACTTTGTCGGGAGATAATATTATGGCAGAGCAAATAAAAAAAGAAAAACTAACAAAAGATACAAAAGAGAATAAAACTCCGCAAAAAAAATATTCAAATATTTCCGTACTTTTTGTGGATGATGATAAAATGGCACAAAAACTAATGTCAAAATTTCTTAAAGACTGGAATATTTATTGTGCTTCTTCGGGTCAGGAAGCTTTGGAAACAATGGAAGAAAAAACCTATGCTGTTGTACTTTTAGATTATCAGATGCCTGGTATGGATGGCATTGAACTTTTAAAAAGAATTAAAAAAAGGCATAGTATGGTTCAAGTTATAATGATAACAGGATCAGATGAAATAAATACTCTTGTTACAAGCCTGTCCGAAGGAGCTGATGATTTCATTTTAAAACCTGTTAAAAAGGAAACTCTTTTTAAAGTTTTGGAAAATACATGTGATAAAATAACACGATGGACAGTAGTTATGAAAACTCTTTACAAAAAAAATCGAGAAAAAACTTAAAGCAAAAATTCATGGAAAAATCTATAACCAGATCAAAATGCCCCGTTACAGGATTAGACATACTTGAAGACCCAAAATGGATAAATATACCCCACAAAAATAATTATAAATATACATTCAAAAAAATCGGAGATTCCATTGTTTTTTCAGAAAATAGTGGTGATATGGCAAATACTGACATGTCAAAATACCACGGGCTTTTAGACAATTTTATTAAAGATACAAAAATAAAAGAACCTTTTGTTGAATTACGCAGCTTTAATCATCTTACGGGAAAACCTCCTGCCCATGAACTTCAAAAACAAAGGGACTATCTTTCAAAAAATCATGACCGCATAACAGGCCTTGTATTATTTGGAATGCCTTTATGGTTGAGAGTCCTGACTTCATCAGCAGCAAAGCTTAATCCAACACCTATTCAAATTGCCATATTTAAAGATTATGAATCAGGAATTAAAAATGCAACAGATATTCTAAAATCCAAACCAAAAATCAAATCCATTGATTTTAATATGCTTGAGTTCAGGGACACATGGGCATTGGAAGATAAAAATTCAGATTTTTCATATAAAGCAGGTCTTATTCCGGGAAAGGTCTTTTTTTCCATAATGACGGGAAGCAATATCAGCAAAGAAAACCTGGAATCTGTCAAACCTGTTCTTAACCAGATCTTTCTTGATGGTGATTTTAAAGACACAGAATATATAAGGATTGTTGAATGTTCCAAATTGATCAATGCCTCTATAAAAGGCAGAAAAGACTATGCCTCCCTGATAAACAATCTTAATAAACACTATAATGCAAAACCATATATTTCTTATATTTGTGGTGCAAACCTCTTTATAAGAACAACCCTTGCTTCTTTTAAGCCTTTTTTAAAACACAAATTTGTCTTTGTGGATTCCATTGATCAAGCATTTAAAAAAATAAATCAGAGGAAAGAGCCAGACAGAATTGACGATAAGCGTATAATTAAAGTAAGCTCAAAAGATATAAATGAAATCAATACTTTTTGCGGCAGTCTTTTTTGGGATAAGGAAGAATTTGTTAAAGAAAATCCCTATAAAATCTCCAAGAATAACCCTTTACAGGAACTTATTTATACCCTGTCTGTTTTACAGCATGATCTTTTTGAGCATCGAAGAAGAGATGAGGAACAAAAAAAGCAATTGCAATCTTCCATGGAAGATGCCCAGGCAGCCAATAAAATAAAATCAGAATTTTTATCAAATATTTCCCATGAAATTCGTACTCCTTTAAACGGTATTATTGGTGTTATTGAGCTGCTTGATTTCACAGAGCTTTCAGAAGAACAAAATGAATATATAGAAATAATTAAACAAAGCTCTGATACTCTATTACAAATAGTTACTGATATTTTAGATTTTTCAAAACTTGAAACAGATAAACCTGACAATAAAAATATTGATTTTAACTTAAAAAAACAAATTCAATCTTTATTTGATACTTTCTTGCAAAAAGCCCATGAAAAAAACCTTGAATTCCAATATAATATTGATAATAATATTCCAGACATTTTAAAAGGTGACCCTGATCGTCTTTCCCAAATCATAAAAGCCCTCACGGATAATGCCATAAAATTTACAGACCAGGGCTCTATCTGGATCAATATTTCCATAAAAGAAGAAAACAAAAAAACCATTACTCTACTTTTTGAAATTCTTGATACGGGTATTGGAATAAAAAAAGAACAATTTTCAAGCTTATTTGATTTATTTACCCAGGGAGACGGGTCAATGACAAGGCAATATGGTGGAACAGGTCTTGGGCTTGCAACGGCAAAACAGATTACAGAACTTATGAACGGAAAAATAGGGGTTAAAAAAAGAAAAGAACAAGGATCTGTTTTCTGGTTTGAAATAAGTTTTACAAAAATCTTCCTTGAATAATAAAATTTTTATTTTATTATTCTTTTTTTGATTGATCCTCAATTGCTTTTTTAATTTCCTGCACCTTGGGACCATCCTCTGTCCACAGCATACATGAATTTAATATAAAATTTTTTTCTTTAATTTCATCAATGGATTTTGGAAGTTTTACTTTATTTTTTCTTTTCCGGGTAAGCCAGCCATGCACAATCTCCTGACCCATTACAATTAACAAATGTGTAAGATGGGTACAACCTCTTATTGAACCCATATACTCTGTAATTTTTTTAGAAAATCCACCCTTTATCTCAAGCCCTTGAACTTTTTTTATGACATCCAGGGTTTTATGGCATTGGGACATGGGAACATGGGGCATAAATGCCTCTGCTTTGACAATTCGTAAGGGGTTATCATGAATTAATAAATAAATTTCCATATTATGAATAATGCCCGAATCAAGTTCTTTTTCTGTAATATCAAATACTTTGTGAAATCGCTCATCTATTAATCTGCCTGTTACAATCAGTTCAGAATCATTAATTGCATAAGTTGCCATCTTAATATTTCGTGTGTGAATCTTTTTTTTATTTTTAATCATTTCCTTTAAGTCCATCATAATGCCCCTTTTTTAAATTCTTTATTATGAATCATGCTTTGTCTAATCTTGTACAAAGGTTTGAATGCCTGAGATTAGTTTTATTATTATTTAAAGCCATTGTAAGAGCCTTTTTTGAACCCACAATAATAACAAGCTTTTTACCCCGCGTTATTGCAGTATATAAAAGATTCCTCTGCAAAAGAGGAAAATGTGCTTCTGTCATGGCAATTATAACAGCAGAATATTCCGATCCTTGAGATTTATGTACGGAAATAGTATAGGCAAGAGTTAATTGATCAAGCTCTAAAACTTCATAATCAACAATTCTGCCATAATAATCAACACTCACAATTCCTTGTTTTTTATCAATTTCCTCAACAATTCCTATATCCCCGTTAAAAACATCTTTTTCATAATTGTTTTGTAAATGCATGACCTTATCTCCAACTTTAAAATTAAAGCCATGGCTTTTAATCTGCCCAATATTTTTATTTAATACTTTTTGTAATTGTTTATTTAAGTTTATTGTTCCGGCAGCACCTTTGTGCATTGGTGTAAGCACTTGAATTTCATCAATATGGGGAAAGGCTTTTTTTATTCTTTTGGAACATAAAAGGGATATGGTTTCAACAATTTTTTCAGGGGCTTTATTTTCTATAAAATAAAATTCTGATAATTTTTGTTTATTGTCCTTTAAAAGCTCTGGCATTTCTCCATTTCTAATTGCATGGGCATTAATTATTATGGGGCTTTGTTTTGCCTGCCTGAAAATTTCAGTTAAATAAAAGACTTTTACAATACCTGAGTTTATAATATCAGATAAAACATTACCCGGACCCACAGAAGGAAGTTGAAAAGTATCACCCACAATTATTAATACAGATGTTGGTCTTAGAGCTGCCATAAGTTGATACATAAGCATTGTATCAACCATGGATGCTTCATCAATGATACACACATCAAGATTCAGAGGGTTTGAATGATTTTTGCCAAAATCGTTTTCTTCAGGATCATACTCAAGAAGTTTATGTATGGTCTTTGCTTTTTTACCTGTTACTTCGGAAAGCCTTCTGGCAGCTCTGCCTGTGGGAGCTGCCAGAACAATTTTTTGTTTCAGTTTTTTGAATATTGCACAAAATGCGCGCACAAGAGTTGTTTTACCGGTTCCAGGTCCTCCTGTAATAACAAGGATTCTATATTTTAATGCCTTTGTTATAACCTTAAATTGATCACTTGAAAGTTCAATGGCAAATCTTGCTGCAATTTCTTCCATTATTTCATCATCATCAATACAAAACTTAGAAACAGGAAAAGAAAGCATTGCCTTTATCCTTGATGCAATGCCTTTTTCAGCAATATAAAGCTTTGATAAGTAAATTAAAGTTTTTTCATTGTCCTGCTCCATTACAATTTCCTTATTATCTTTTAAAGAAAACAGAGCATCTTTAATTTGACTTTCTTTAACACCATAACCAATGGTCTGAAAACATTTTTCAATTAAATCTTTTTTAAAAACAAAAACATGACCATCTTTTTCAAAAAATAAAAGAAGATAGATCAGGCAGGCTTTAATTCTTTCAGGATTATCTTTGTTAATTCCATGTTTTAATGCAATGGTATCAGCTATTTTAAATCCTAATTCAGGAATATCCTTTGCAATATTATAGGGTTGATTTTGTAAAACATTTAAAGCATTATTTCCATAATAAACCATAATTGCAGAAGCATGAAAAACGCTTACTCCCCTGTTTTGAAGAAATTGCATAACTCTTCTTACACAATGATGTTTATTCCATGCTTTTACTATTTTTTCAGATATTGCCTTTCCAACGCCATTTATTTCTTTTAATCTTACAGGCTCGTTTTCAATAATATCAAAAGTTTTATCCTGAAATTTTTTTACGATTTTTGAGGCAAGATCTTTTCCAATACCTTTAATAATACCTGATTCAAGATATTTAGCTATGCCGGTGCAGGTTGCAGGAAGAACAATAATAAAAGATTCGATTTTAAATTGATCGCCGTATTTTGGATGATTTACCCATGTTCCTGTCAGGTCAAGGGTTTCTCCTTCCACCACACCTGCCATATTGCCTACTATGGTAATTAAATCAGGTGCCTCACGAACTTCTATTTTAGCAATAGTATAAAAATTATCACTATTTTGGTATGTTATGCTTTTTAATAAACCTTTTAATTTAATCATCCTGATTGCTGTATAATCCAGTTTACAGCATCAAAAAGGTTTTGAGCTATAAAATCAGGATTTATTTTTTTTTCAGCCAGAATTTTCTCTGCCTCTTGTCCATTGCCGGTTTTAACTAAAATAGAAAAACCGCACCCTGCATTTTTTGCACATTCAATATCTTTTACAGAGTCACCCACCATATAAGATTCGGAAAGATCCATATCATATTTTTCTTTTGCCTGAAAGATCAATCCTGGTTTTGGCTTTCTGCAACTACAGCCTGAATTCGGCATATGAGGACAAAAAAAAATGTCTTTTATCTTACCACCTAAAGCTTCTACACCTGTTGTCATTTTATTAAAAATTTTTTCAAGCTCTTTAGAGGTTGTAAATTTTCTTGCCAATACAGATTGATTGGTAATAACAATAATGTCAAAACCTGCCCTGGTTAATTTAGCTATGGCTTCAGGGCTTTTATCAATAAAAAAAAATTCAGATTCATTTTTAATATATTCGGCAGAATCAATATTAATTACGCCATCACGATCTAAAAAAACTGTCTTTCCCATTTTAGTTAACTAATCTGCTATTAAAAATATTGTTTTGTGTCCGTTTGAATACATTTGTTTTTCTAAAAACAAAGCCTCTTTTAAGTCAGAATACTTTCCTACTCTGACCCGATAAAAAGTTCCACGATAATCTGTATATGCTGCAATATGAACATGATCATATTTCCTTGAAAGCTTGGCTTTTAATCTTTCGGCATTGGCTCTTACCTGAAAAGCACCAATCTGAATTGAAAAATTACCATTAAAACAATTAACAGGTATATATTCTTTTTGGGTGGATATTGAATTTTTTTTTAATTTCCCAAGAACTGTTACAATTACAGGAGCTGTTCCCTGGTCAGCCATTCCAAGTTTTTTTGCGCCTGTATAGGTAAGATCAATTATTCTTCCCTTTACAAAAGGACCCCTATCATTAATTCTCACAACAATTTCTCTATTGTTTCTTAAATTATGAACTTTGACCCATGTTTGAAGGGGAAGTGTTTTATGTGCGGCTGTCATTGCATACATATTATATCTTTCACCGCAGGCTGTTTTTTTGCCATGAAATTTTTTACCATACCAGGATGCAATGCCTTTTTGAACAAAATTCTGGGGTTTATCCTGGGGAATATATTGAATCCCGTCAATATAATAGGGAGCCCCTATACCGTTTGCAGGTTTTGAATCAGTGTTTTGATTATATGTTCGTGAAGGGGTGCGTTTGTGTATATGTCTAACTCTTATTGGTCTTTTTGAGCATCCACAAAAAATAAACACAACAATAAATACAACAATACAACAATAAAAATTTACCTTAAACAACTTTATATCCATATTCTGTTTTCCTAAATATTCAGAGCTATTTTTACTACCTCTTCCATTTTATCTGTGAAAAAGAATTTTATTTTCTTTTTTACATTTGCCGGAACATCTTCAATGTCTTTTTCATTCCATTTGGGCAGGATAATTTGTTTTATGCCGCTTCTTTGTGCAGCAATAACTTTTTCTTTTATCCCTCCCACAGGAAGTACATCACCTCTTAACGTAATTTCGCCTGTCATTGCAAGTCTTTTTTGCACAGGTTTTTTTAAAATAAGAGACATTAAAGCTGTCAGCATTGCAACTCCTGCAGAAGGACCATCTTTGGGAATTGCTCCTTCAGGAACATGGATATGGATATCATGATCTTCAAAAAAAATTTCATCAATCTTAAAAATTGATGTTTTTGATCTTATATAACTTAAAGCTGTATTTGCAGATTCTTTCATCACTTCACCCAGATGACCTGTTAAAGTAAGCAGGCTCGCTCCTTTCATGGAAGCAGCTTCAATATATAGAATTTCTCCTCCAAAAGGAGTCCATGCAAGCCCCAATACAACACCGGGGCAGGATATTTCCAGATTATGATCAGGCATACTTCGCGATACTCCTAAATAATCAGGAATATCTTCTTTTTTAACTTTGATTTTTGTTTTATTGCCTGAATTTCCTTCAACTATCTTATGGGCAACCCCCCTGCAAACAGAACCTATTTCCCTTTCAAGGTTTCTTAATCCTGATTCCCTTGTATATCCGGAAATAATTGTTTTTATGGCTCCATTGGTAAATTGTATCTGGGAGGCTTTTAAACCATTTTCATATCTTTGCCTTGGTATTAAGTATTTTGTTGCAATCTTGAGTTTTTCTTCTTGTGTATACCCGCTAAGTTCAAGGATTTCCATTCTATCCCTTAAAGGATCAGGTATGGAATACAAAACATTTGCCGTTGTAAGAAAAATTATGTCGGAAAGGTCAAAGGGTAAATCAAGATAATGATCTGTAAAAGAATTATTCTGTTCAGGGTCAAGAACCTCAAGAAGAGCTGAGGACGGATCTCCCTGATACGAAGAATCAACCTTATCTATCTCATCCAGCATAAAAACAGGGTTGTTTGTTTCTGCTCTTCTGAGCTGCTGAATAATTCTTCCGGGCATTGCTCCCACATAGGTCCTTCTATGCCCTCTAATTTCAGCTTCGTCTTTTATTCCCCCAAGAGCTATTCTTACAAATTCTCTTCCCAGGGCTTTTGCAATGGATTTTCCAAGGGATGTTTTGCCAGTACCAGGAGGTCCTGAAAAACATAAGATAGGACCTTTGGAGTCTTTTTTAAGCTTTCGTACGGAAAGATATTCTAAAATTCTCTGTTTTGGCTTATCAAGCCCGTAATGATCATTATCAAGAACAGTTTTTGCTTTTTTAATATCAATCTGGTCCTTGGACTTTTCATTCCATGGCAGGCTTGTAATCCAGTCAAGATAAGTTGAAGAAACTATATATTCGCTTGAAGAAGGGTGCATTCTACCAAGACGGTCAAGCTCACGCAAAGCTTCTTTAAAAACTTCTCCTTCCAATTCCCTGGCTTCTATTTTTTCTCTGTACTCTCTTAATTCAATATTTTCTTCATCAGTTTCTCCAAGCTCTTGTTTAATTGTTTTAAGCTGCTGGCGGAGATAATAATCTCTTTGTTTTTTATCCATATCCTCTTTTACCTGGGATTGAATTTTTGAACCCATTTCAAGGATATCGAGCTGATCGTTTACAAGTCTTGTTACACTTTGAAGTCTTTTTTTAACATCTAAAAATTCCAGGGCTTTTTGTTTTTCTTCAACAGGAGCGTTTATAGATGATGCAACCATATCTGCAAGTACATCAGGGTCTTGAAGAGATTTAACAAGATCTATCATTTCAGGCGGGAGACCCGGCGAAAGTTTTACAATTTTTTCGTATTGCTCAATTATATTTGCCATGAGCGCACGATTTTCTTTGGTTCTCCTGAAGTTTCTATTTTTTAACACCTTAATCTTTGCCTGAATATAGGCTTTTTCATTGATATATTGTTCAACTTTAAATCTGGAGATGCCCTGTATTAACAGCTGTGCCCTGTCCTCTTCCATTTTAGACATTTTAAGAATAACAGCTGCTGTTCCAATTTTATACAGATCTCTTGTGGTATGCCGTTCTTCAACTTCAGATCGTTTTGATAAAATAAGCCCTAATATTCGATCTCCTGCCATGGCTTCGTCAATTAATTCTATTGCTTCTTTTTGTACAAGAACAAGGGGAAGCACCATTTTAGGAAAAAGGTTGGTGTCAACAATTGGAAGAATTGGTAAAATATCCGGAATTTGGTCAGTTTTAATATCAACAGAAGGTTGGTGATCCATACTATTTCTCTTTATTACCGAACTTAGGTTATTGGTTTATATCGCTCTTGCACTTCCATTACCCTGAGCTTTATCCATTTTTATTTCAAGAAATCCGTTTGAAAAATGTGCTGACACACTATTAATATCTATAATAGTAGGAAGATAAAGCAATCTTTCAAAAACTCCAAATTGAATCTCAGCAAGTCTATAAGTTGCTACTTTATTTTTTGGAGGTTTAATGCTTTTTCTTTTTCCTGAGAGTTTAACAGCCTTACTGCTGACTTCAATTAAGATATCAGCCTTTTTTACGCCTGCTATCTCAGCATGTATAATGATTTTTTCTCTTGTTTCAAATATATCCATCTGGGGTTTCCACACTCGCCTTGACGGGCAAAACATGGGGCTTACCGATTGAAACATATCTTCTAAAGATCGTTCTCTTTTTGGCTCTTCCTTGATTTCTTTATCACAACGAATCTCTATGGAGGTCATATATTAAACTCCTGCTGATGTTATGCTTTTTTTATATAGTCTATATAAAATACCATTAGTTTTGACCCTTGTAAAGAAACTAATTTTTCAGATTCCGCACAAAAAAAACAAGCCGGGTTGTAATAACCCGGCTTGTTTTTAAATAGTAAAAACTTATTCGATTTTCCCAGCCATTATCTTAAGCATTTCATTTTTATCATTTAATTCCTGCTCAATTTTTTGTCTCAGCCTTTTTGACTCTTCAGGAAAACTTTTTTCAAGGGCTGCAAATCTTGTTTCACCACTTAAAAATTCCTGCAAGGTTCCATCTGGGTCTTTTGAATCAAGAATAAAGGGATTTTTTCCCTGTTCTGTTAATAAAGGATTATATCGAAATAATGGCCAATAACCTGATTCCACAGCAAGTCTTGCTTCTGTCTGGCTTTTTCCCATACCTTTTCTAATGCCCTGGTTAATACAGGGTGCATAACAAATTATCAAGGATGGTCCAGGATATGATTCTGCTTCCACAAAAGCTTTAATCACCTGATTTTTATTTGCTCCCATGGCAATGGATGCAACATAAACATAACCATAGGTCATTATCATTCGTGCAAGATCTTTTTTACATATTTTCTTACCCGATGCTGCATATTTTGCAATTGCTCCTGTTGGAGTTGCCTTGGATGATTGACCTCCTGTATTGGAATATACTTCTGTATCCATTACAAGAATATTTATATCATCACCCGATGCTAATACATGATCCACACCACCGTAGCCTATATCATAACCCCAGCCGTCACCGCCAAAGATCCAATGGGATCGTTTTAAAAACAGATCCCTGTCCTCAAAAATTTCACTTAACAAGGCATTGGATGTATCATTTTTTAATAACCCTTTTAGCAAATTGCCATATTTAACTGATTCTCCGGCATTGTTCATACCGTTAACCCAGCCTTGTAAAGCATCTTTAATATTGTCTGGGATATCTGTTTCAAGAGCTTTTTGAATTTTTGATTTGAGAATAGCACGTTTATTATCAGATGCCAGCATCATTCCATAACCATATTCTGCTGCATCTTCAAAAAGAGAGCTTCCCCATGCTGGTCCATGTCCGTCAATGTTTGTACAATAAGGAGTTGCCGGTGCAGAGCCTCCCCAGATTGAACTGCATCCCGTAGCATTGGCAACAACCATTCTTTCACCAAAAAGCTGGGTTAATACTTTTACATAGGGAGTTTCTCCACAACCTGCACAGGCACCGGAGAACTCAAGAAGAGGTTGATAATATTGACTTCCTTTAACACTTTCTCTTTTACCAAGATCTGTTTTAAATGGTATTGTTGTTGAAAATTCATAATTTTCACCCTGTTGTTCAATTTGTTCGGCAATAGGTTTCATAACAAGAGCTTTTGTTTTTGCAGGACAAATATCAGCACAATTACCACAACCCTGACAATCATAAGGATTGACCTGAATTCTAAAATTTAGTTCCTTTACTTCCTTTCCCTTGCCTTTAGCAGTATTAAAAGAAGCCGGTGCATTTTTTAATTCATCATCTGTGGCAAGAACCGGAATTATTGCTGCATGGGGACATACAAAAGAACATTGATTACATTGAATACATTCTTCTAGGTTCCATTCAGGGACTAAAATTGCAACACCACGTTTTTCATATTTACTTGTTGCGTTTGGAAAAATTCCATCGACTGAAAAAGCACTTACAGGGATAGCATCACCTTTTTGGTGCATGATAGGCTGCATAATATTTTGTACAAATTCATTATCAGAATCGCCCTGGGGAATTTTTCCTTTTGCATCTTTCCATGATTCAGGGATTTTTACCTGCTCAAGTTTATCAAGGGTTTTATCCACAGCATCAATATTCATATTAACTATTTTATCGCCTTTTTTACCAAATTTTTTCTTGATATCAGCCTTTAAAAGGGAAATAGCCTGTTCAATGGGTAAAATATTGGCAAGTTTAAAAAAGCAGGTCTGCATTATCATGTTAATCCTGCCGCCAAGCCCTACTTCGCCTGCAATTTTAACAGCATCAATATTATAAAATTTAATTTTCTTTTCATAAATTGTTTTTCTCACATCACCGGGAATATACTTTTCCATATCTTCAAGGTTCCAGGAAGAATTCAGCAAAAAAGTACCCTGATCTTTTATTCCATCCAAGACATCATATATATGAACATAATTTGTTTTATGACACGCAACAAAATCAGGTCTATCTATCTGATATGTTGATTTAATAGGGATATCACCAAATCTTAAATGGGATACGGTAAGACCTCCTGATTTTTTTGAATCATAGGCAAAATAGCCCTGGGCATACTTGTCAGTATTATCACCAATAATTGCAATGGCGCTCTGGTTTGCGCCCACAGTTCCGTCAGCGCCAAGTCCCCAGAATTTTGCCCCTACTGTTCCTTCAGGAGCAGAGTCAAATTTTTCCTTAATCTCCAGGGAATAATTTGTAACATTATCATTTATACCAACGGTAAAATGATTTTTCTTATTTCCATTGTTCATATTATCATAAACTGCTTTTATCATTGATGGATTAAATTCTTTTGAACTCAACCCATATCTGCCGCCTAAAATTTCAGGTGAGGTGCCGCCTTTTTCCATATAGGCAGTACAGACATCCATATAAAGAGGATCACCAAGACTTCCAGGCTCCTTTGTTCTATCAAGAACAGTAATTATCTTTGCAGATTTTGGAACAGCATTTAAAAAAGCTTTGGCAAAAAACGGTCGGTAAAGGCGTACTTTAACAAGACCTGTTTTTTCACCGTTTTTATTAAGCTTATTTACAGCTTCCTCAATAGCTTCGCAGGAAGATCCCATGGCAATAATAACTCTTTCAGCATCAGGGTCACCTACATAATCAAAAAGATTATATTCTCTTCCTGTAAGGTCGCTTACTTTTTTCATATATTTTTCAACAATTGCAGGAATTTTTAAATAATAAGAGTTTGCAGCCTCTCTTGCCTGAAAAAATATATCAGGGTTTTGAGCTGTTCCTCTTGTATTTGGGTTTTCAGGGTTTATTGCCCTTTCCTTAAATTTTTTAAAAGCCTCTTTATTAAAAAGAGCTGCCATATCATCATAATCAATCATCTCAACTTTTTGGAATTCATGGGATGTTCTAAAACCATCATAAAAATGCATAAAAGGAACGCTTGCTTCAATGGTTGCAAGATGAGAAACTAAAGCCAAGTCCATTGCTTCCTGCACTGAGTTGGAAGAAATCATGGCAAAACCTGTCTGGCGTGCTGCCATAACGTCAGAATGATCTCCAAATATGGATAAAGCATGGGTTGACAATGTTCTTGCAGTTACATGAAAAACACATGGAAGAAGTTCACCTGCAATTTTATACATATTAGGTATTTTTAAAAGAAGACCCTGGGAAGCTGTAAATGTAGTTGTAAGAGCTCCTGCCACAAGGGATCCATGCACCGCACCTGCTGCGCCTGCTTCTGACTGCATTTGTTTGATTTTAAGAATATTGCCAAAAATGTTTTTACGCCCACCTGCTGCCCAGGAATCTGCTATTTCCCCTAAAGGGCTGGAAGGAGTAATTGGATATATTGCGGCAACATCACTCATGGCATAAGCCACATGGGTTGCAGCAGTATTACCGTCAATAGTCTGCATTGTTTTTTTCATAAGAATCTCCTGTTATTAATAATAATAAATTCTATTCACTGTAACTTTAAAGCATACATTAGATAAGGTTGTATGTAAATAATATCATAAAATTCTCAGCAATTTCCGGTTAAAAATTATTTTTAAGATTAACAGGTGAATAGCGCAATATAGTCAAAATATACAAATTTATATATAAATATTTTAATTTGACATTAACTTAATATTAAAATATTTATAAAAATTATGAAAATCAGTGTTGTTCAAATAAACTGTGTTTTGGGGAATATTGATAAAAATCTTAAAAAGATATCAGATTATGTATTAAAAGCTAAACAAGAACATTGTAAGCTTGTTGTTTTTCCTGAAATGGTTGATACAGGATATCACATGGAAACTATCAGTAAAAAAGCATCTTCCTGGAATAATAACAGTCCTTATAGTTTAATTAAATCTTTTGGAAAAAAAAATAATATAAATATAATTTGTAATATTTCTGAACGAGTTGATAACAAGATTTATAATACAACGCTTGTTGTGAACTCTAAGGGGCAAGAAATAGGAAAATACAGGAAAAATCACCTAGCTGATTTTCCTCCAATAAATGAAGGCTCTTGTTTTTCTCCGGGGCAAAACATTACAATTGTTAAAATTAATAATTTTAAATTCGGTCTTTTAACCTGTTATGATTTAAGATTTCCTGAAATAAGCAGAGCTTATGCACTTAAAGGTGTTCATGGTCTGGTTTTATGTTCTGCCTGGCCTTGTCAAAGACTTTTTCACTGGAATACTCTTATTTGTGCAAGGGCTATTGAAAATCAAATTTATTTTATTGCTGCTAATCGTGTTGGTACAGACAAGTCTATTAGTTTTTGCGGATCAAGCATGATTGTTGATCCATCTGGTGAAATTATTTCATCTGCATTTGAGAATAATGAAAGTTTAATTTTCAGTGAAGTAAATCTTGAAACAATAAAAAAAATAAAAGCTTTAATGCCTGTTTTTCAACATAGAACTATAATAGATAAACACATATCTTTATAATAGCTTTTAATTATTAAAATAACTGTTTTCTTCATAGTTTTTTCAATTTTTTATTCCTTTTTAAAATTTAATATATATGATAGATATTATCTTTTAATAAGGTTTTGAAAATACTTTAAATAAATTTATAAATTCAGGAGTTAATATGTCGTTTTTATCATCAAGTTCATCAATTTCAAGATATTATATTGAAGGTAAATTTGATGATTCTATTATGGAAAATATACAAAATGGTTTAGAAAAAAATTGTATTCCTGAAATAGAAAGTGAGTATAGTGAAGTATCAGCTGGATGGACTCCTTTTGAAAGCCCATATAAACCTGATTTTAATAAATTTGGTTTTAGTTTTGGTTCTTATTTTCTTTTTAATTTAAGAATTGATAAAAAAAGCATTCCTGCAAAACTTATTAAAAAACATATTTCAATCGAGACTGATAAAAGATTGGAAAAAAGCGGACGTGATTTTATTTCTAAAAATGAAAAGTCAGAAATAAAAGATTTTGTTATTGATAATTTAATGAGAATTGTTCCGTCAATACCTAATATTTATGAAATTTTATGGAATTATGAAGATGCAAATCTTTTTTTCTTTACCACCCAAAAAGCTGCAAATGAATTATTTGAAACAATCTTTTTTAAATCATTTGATTTAAAAGCTATTCGATTATTTCCATATACAATGATTGAAAAAAAATCTAATTTCTCAGATAAACAAAAAGATATTATTTTTAATCAAAGTTCTATTAAATATTAAATAAATTAATATAAAAGGAATATAATGCTTGATATTGCAACAGGTTATAATAAATATAAATTTCTTGGTAATGATTTTTTAACATGGCTCTGGTTTATAATCGAAAATGAAATTAATATTAAAGAATTAATAAATTCAGAACATAAAATAATATCTTTTCAAATTGGCAATAGTATTGTTCTTGAAAATATGCTTGGTGATAAATTAAAAGAAAAAATATCCATAAAAGGTGATGAAGCAGGTCTTGAAGAAGGTAAAACAGCATTAAAAAAAGGTGCTGTTGTAACAAGTATTAATCTTATTTTAAATATTGATGAGGAAGAATATAAATTTTCAATTAAAGGTGAAAGTCTTAATATTACAGGGTTTAAAACACCTTCTTTTAAATCTGAAAATAATAAAGATGATATAGAAGGAGCTATTCTTGAAAAAGCATTTTTTTGTGAAAAAATTTACAATTTAATAGATTTGCTTTTTAATAAATTTATGGAAAAAAGATCCTCTGAAGCCTTTAAGAATAAGGATATCCATGAAATAAGAAAATGGATTAAAAATTAACTTTTTAATGTTAATAAAATGTTAATAAAACTTAAGTTATGAACATAAAAAATAACATAACAATAAAACCTGTTTTATAAACCTTTTAAAAACATATTTATGAACATATTTATTTATTTATTTTGTTATTATTTTAATGGTTTATAAACTTATGAACATATAAACAAAGCTTATTATTATTATGTATTTAAATATTTAATAATATAATAAAAAATGATATAAATAACAATTTAAGGTAAAAAAATGGAATTTATAATTAAAAAGAAGAATATAATAGACGCATTATTTAAAGTTCAGGGAATAACAGGCAGAAGTACAAATTTAGCAATAACCTCTGATATTTTAATTGATATTTTTTCTTCTAAAATAAGCATTACAGCAAATAATCTTGAAACTGTTTTTTTTGGAGAATATGAAGCTGATATTCAATCCGAAGGTGTTATTACAATTAATTCAAATAAATTTTTTGAAATAATTAAAGAATATCCTTTTGAAGAAATTTTAATAAAAGAAGTTAAAAACAGATGGATTGAAATTGGAGAAGGTGATACTCAATATAATATTGTCGCATCAAATTATGAAAATTTTCCTCAAACACCAATAATAGATGATGTTGATTTTATTGAGGTGGATTGTTTTAATATAAAAAGAATGGTCGAAATAACATCTGGTATTAACTATTCTTCAGATGAAAAAAGAATATATATGTTAGGTGTTCTTCTTGAAAAAATAAATAAAGATGAAAAAAAATTAAGAATTGTTTCAACAGATTCTAAAAGACTGCATTGTTATGAGTTTGATTATGAGGGAGAAATTCAATTACCAGAAGAAAATATATTAATTCCTAAAAAAGCTTTTTCAGAAATAGGTAAATTTGTGATTAATAAAGAAGGAAAAGTAAAATTAGGGATAAAAGATAATCATATTATTGTTTCAAAAGATAATGAAATTATAATGATAAAATTATTTAATGGTGAATACCCTAACTATCATAGACTTTTAGATACTGAAAATATGACTTCTATTAATATTGAAAAAAATATGCTTTACACAATGTTAAAAAGAGTATCAATATTAATTTCAGAAAATTATAAAAGTATTCTAATAAAATTAAAAAATAACGAGCTTATAACAACCATAGAAAATCCGGAAATTGGTGATTTTAAAGATAAGCTTAAAATAGATTATTCAGGCGAAGAAATTCAAAGCGCATTTAATCCGAGATATTTTTTAGAAGCAGTAAAAATAATAAACGAAGATAATTTAATTCTTTATATTAAAGATGAAGAAAATCCTTTTTTACTAAAAGGTTTAGGTGATGATAAACTTACTTGTATAATAATGGCGATGAAAATTTATGGAAACTGAAAAAAAAGAGTATAATGCTGAGAGTATTACTATTTTAAAAGGTCTTGATGCTGTTAGAAAAAGACCGTCCATGTATATTGGAAATGTTGATAAAGAAGGTCTTCACCATCTTGTATATGAAGTTGTGGATAATAGTATTGATGAAGCAATGGCAGGATATTGCGATACTATTACTATTAATATTCATTCAGATCAAAGTGTTAGTATTGAAGATAACGGACGAGGTATTCCTGTTGAACTCCATGAAGAAGAAAATGTTCCTGCAGCAGAAATTGTTTTAACAAAACTCCATGCCGGTGGAAAATTTGACAAAGATACTTATAAAGTATCAGGAGGTCTTCATGGTGTTGGTATATCGGTTGTAAATGCACTGTCTGAAAATCTTGAAATGAATATATATAAAAATGGAATTATTTATAATCAAATATTTTCCAAAGGAATAAAAAAAACCGAGCTTACTAAAATAGGCAAAACCGATAAAAATGGTACAAAAATAACATTTAAGCCTGATTTTACTATAATGAATGAAAATGAATTTAATTTTCAGACATTATCAAGACGAATGAGAGAACTTGCTTTTTTAAACAAGAAAGTAAGAATAATAATTGAAGATGAACAAAGCCTTGAAAAAGAAAACTTTTACTATGAAGGCGGGTTAATTTCTTTTGTTGAATATTTAAACAGATCCTGTACACCTCTGCATGAACCTATTTTAATAGAAGGTACAAAAAATGATGTAACAGTTGAGCTTGCTATTCAATATAATGACACTTTTAAAGAAAAATTATATTCTTTTGCGAATAATATAAGCACTGTTGAGGGTGGTTTTCATGTATCCGGGTTTAAAGGTGCTCTTACCCGTACAATGAATAATTATATTGCTTCAGAAAAAACAGCAAAAAATAAACAGGATATAAAAATAAGCGGTGATGACATGAGAGAGGGTCTTACTGCTATTGTTTCAGTAAAAGTAATGGAACCTCAATTTGAGGGGCAAACAAAAACAAAATTAGGAAATAAAGAAGTTAAAGGTATAGTTGAATACCTGGTTAATCAAAAATTAGCACATTATCTTGAAGAAAATCCAAAAGTTGCAAAAAAAATACTTTTAAAAGCAGTTGATGCAGCAAGAGCAAGAGATGCAGCAAAAAGAGCAAGGGAACTTGCGAGAAAAAAAGGAACTCTTATAGATTCAACATTACCAGGCAAGCTTGCAGAATGCCAATTTGCTGATCCTGCGGAAAGAGAACTTTTTATTGTGGAGGGAGATTCTGCAGGAGGTAGTGCAAAACAAGGAAGAGATAGAAGATTTCAGGCAATTTTACCTTTAAAAGGTAAAATTCTTAATGTTGAAAAAGCTCGAATGGATAAAATATTAAGAAGCGAAGAAATAAGAAATTTAATAACAGTTTTAGGGACCGGTGTTGGAAAAGAAGAATATGATATAGAAAAAATTCGTTACCACAAAGTTATAATTATGACAGATGCTGATGTTGATGGTGCACATATTAGAACTTTACTCTTAACTTTTTTCTATAGACAAATGCCTGAGCTTATTCAAAAAGGCTATCTTTACATAGCTCAACCACCTTTATTCAGAGTTGGAAAAGGTAAAAGCGGCACATATTTAAAAAATGAAAAAGAATATAATGAATATTTAATAAAAAAAATATCCGAACAAAAAATTCTGTATGTAAATAATAGCGAAGACAAAGAAAAAAAATACAACAAAGAAGAATTATATTTTTTATTAAGTAAACTTATAGATTATCATAATGCAATAGAAAGATTGAAAAAAAGAGAATATGATATTAATTTACTTACAATATTAATCAATCAAGGAGTCAAGGATAAATATTTTTTATTAGAGAAAGAAAATCTTCAATCATTAAAAAATATCATAGAAGAAAATGGATATAAAAACAAAGAAATAGAATATGATGAAGAAAAAGGAATATATACATTAGAGGTTATGGATGAAAAAAAAGAAAAAGTTCTTTTAAAAATAGGAAAAAGTATTTTATCTTCTAATGATTACCAGATTATGCTGAAAAGATATGAAAGTATTAAATCTTATGATAAACCTCCTTTTTTGGTATCATCTAAAAACGATATAAAAGAAAATGCAATATCTTTTACAGATATAAAAGAATTTTATAATTATATGATATCCGAAGCTAAAAAAGGAATGGTAATTCAAAGATATAAAGGTCTTGGTGAAATGAACGCAGACCAATTATGGGAAACAACAATGATTCCTGAAAAAAGAAAATTACTCCAGGTTAAATCAGAAGATATCGAAACATCAGATGAAATTTTTAATCTTTTAATGGGTGAAGAAGTAGAACCCAGAAGAAAATTTATTCAAACCCATGCTCTTGAAGTTTCATCTTTAGATTATTAAATTTTTAATTAAAAAGCTTCTATTTCATTAGAAGCTTTTTTAATCTGTCTTACTGCCTGTCTGAGTCTTTCTTCATTTTCAACAAGGGCAAGCCTTAAATAACCTTCACCTTCTTCACTAAAACCAGTTCCAGGGGCAACTGCAACATTAGCTCTATTCATTAATTCAATAGCATAATTCATTGCACCTATTTTATTAAAAGGTTCAGGTATTTTTGCCCAAACAAACATTCCTGCCTTTGGTTTTTCAATATCCCAGCCTATTCTTTCAAGACCATCACATAATGTATCTCGTCTTGACTGGTATATTGAAGCAAGTTTAGGGATTGTATCATCACAATCACGAAGAGCAATAATTCCTGCTACCTGGATGGCAGAAAAAATTCCATAGTCAAAATATCCCTTTATTTTACCCAAAGCTTCAATTATTTGCGGATTACCCACACAATAACCAATTCTCCAACCTGCCATGTTATATGATTTTGAAAAAGAACCAAATTCAACTCCAATATCTTTAGCACCGTCAATTTCAAGAAAACTTGGTGCGCTGTATCCATCAAAAGTTATTTTTGAATAGGCAAAGTCATTAACAACCATAAATTTAAATCTTTTTGCAAGTTTTACAACTTCTTTAAACAGCTCTTTATCTGCAACAACACCGGTTGGGTTATGAGGGTAATTAATCATTAAAACTTTTGGTCTAGGATAAAAAGACTCACATACAGTAACAATTCTATTTAAAAAAGTTTCATCAGGGCTTATGGGAATTCTAACCACATTTGCTCCGGCAATAACAGCAGCATAAATATGAACAGGAAAAGCAGGAGCAGGAACAAGGACTGAGTCTGAGGGACCCATAAGAGCAAGACATAAATGGGAAATACCTTCTTTAGATCCAATTGTAAAATATGTTTCTTTTTCAGAATCAAGTTTTATATTATAATGTCTGTCATAATATTTTGATATTTCAAGTTTAAGGTTTTTCATTCCTGATGATTCTGGATATCTATGGGTTTTAGGATCTTTAGCAACACTTATAAGTTTTTCTATAACAGCATCTGGAGCCGGGTCCATGGGGTTTCCCATTCCAAGATCTATAACATCATCACCTTTACGTCTTTTTTCCATTTTCATTTTATTAATCATTCCAAAAAGATAAGGTGGTAATTGATCCATTCTGCTTGAAAGCCTGATAATATTTTCTTTGTTCATTTTTACTCCAAAAACAAAATTAGTTAATATAAAAAGAGTAGAGTAACTCACTTATAATCATTTAACAATAATTTTTTAATTAAAAAATTTTTTAAGATTAACAGGTGTAATCAGGTGTAATATAGTCAAAACACCTGCATAAAAATTTTGTAAGCCTGGTTATTATAAAAAAATAAATGGAAGAAGTGAGACTTGGATATGCTTTTGCAGTTTAAGTTTCGCTTGAAACGGATGCACTGCAAAAGCATATCCAAGCCTCACTTTACCCGATCTTATATCATAAAAGACAATATGACATTATTATTCTACAAATAATATATGAACTTACCAGATATTCCTGAATACAATTGTACCGGCTCAATATTTTAAATTTCGATTTCCTTGAAATCTGTAAAGAAATTTTTATTAAAGACAATCTTGATGAATTCTTTTCTGATATGCTGTATAAAACACATTTTGAAAACAAATTCTGATTCTGAACTTATAAAGCTGATTACTAGCTGATTGAACATACCAGGTTTATCGAAAAAAAATCCACTATCTACAAAATTAACAGGTTATTAAAAAGGTAATGAAACAATAAAATACGAAATCCCTGAAAAGCGTGGTTCTGACTGAGAGATAACAGGATTCCTCTGTTGACTATAACAGGATATATATTATCAAAATTGTTATATTGTCTTGCAGGGTATCAGATAGGATAACGTGAGGCTTGGATATGCTTTTGCAGCGCATCTGTTTCAAGTGAAACCCTAAGCTGCAAAAGCATATCCAAGCCTCACTTCTTCCTTTTATTTCCTCGTATAAGAACCAGATATACAAAATTATATATAGATATTTTAACTATATTACACTTGTTAACCTTAAAAATAATTTTTAACCGAGAATTGCTGTCGTAATTAAATCTTCCTTGACAGAAAAAAATAAATCGCCTAAAGTTTAAGTGTTTGATTTAACAGGTATAGTTAATATTAATAAAACAGACGAAATTCTTAAACTAAATTTGCGAACTATTATATAAGGGGGCGCTGTGAAAAATTTAAAAAAAACAGGCAAAGGAAGATATGCCAGAAAAAGAATTAAGTTTGAATTAAAAGCTGATCCTGAAAGTAAAGTTTATATTGCAGGTACTTTTAATAATTGGAATCCAAAAGAAAAACAATTAAAAGATAAAAAAAAAGATGGTAATTATTCCCTTTTTGTCCTTGTGCCAAAAGGAAAACAGGAATATAAATTCATTATAAATAATGATTGGTGTTTAGATCCAAATTGTATGGACAGGAAAAAAAATAAATTTGGAACATATAATAATTTTATTGACGTTATTTAATAATTAAAAAAAGGAGAAGAGTGGAAAAAGAAATAAAGATTAGGAATGGGAAAATAGAACTTACAGGTTTATTTGAGCATAACTCCCATAAAAAAGTTGCTGTTATAACCCATCCACATCCCCTTTATGGCGGAAATATGGAAAATTCTATTGTTGAAATTTTACAGGAAGAATTAAAAAAAAATAAATATTCAACATTAAGATTTAATTTCAGACAAGTATATGAGCCGCTTACAGATAAAGATTCCCAAGAAGATTTAAATATTGCAGTTAATTATTTAAAAGAAAAAGGCTATTTAGATAAAATTTTAATTTGTGGATATTCTTATGGTTCATGGATCAGCACCCTTGTTATTGCAAACGGTCTTAAGTGTCATGAAACAATAATGATATCTCCTCCTGTTGGGTTTTTAGATTATACGGGAATAAAGAAAATTTCATGCTCAGGACTTGCTGTGACAGGTATAAACGATGATATAGCTCCTCCTGAACTTGTTAAAGAAACGATTAACAACTTAAATCCTGGGATAAAATTAAAAACCATTAAAGGTTGTGACCATTTATATTCAGGGTATACAAAAGAACTCAGAAAAATAATTTCAGACTATCTTTTAAATTAATTTTGTTGAGAAAGAGTTAAAATTTTCTCTTTTACTTTATTTGCCAGCTGATCTATGGACAGGTCTTTATATAAAGTATAAGTTACAGGTTTTCCAATATTAACCACTACTTTTTGAGATTTTATTTTCCAGGAATTTTTATTCTTAAAATAGTATAAACTCTTACTTATCCCAAGGGGCAAAATATCTTTTTTAGTATTTTTTGCAAGATAAAAACCTCCTTTTTTAAATTCTCCAATTTTTCCGGTTATTGTTCTATGTCCTTCAGGTAAGATAACAATTGATACACCTTTGTTTAAAATTTTTTCTGCTTTTTTTATACTTTTAATTGCCTTATTTTTATCATGCCTGTTTATTGGAATATTTCCCCATTTTTTGATAATCCAACCCCAGAAAGGTATTTTAAAATGATAAGATGCTTCAATTCCCACAAAAGGTTTAGGAATTGAACATGGTAAAATAAAAAGATCAAAAAGGCTTTGGTGGTTTGCCATAATAATATATGTTTTTTTTAAATCAATTTTTTCTATTCCATTAATTTTTAAGTCAATACCCATTATTTTAATTAAAATTTTAAAATAAAAAACACCAATTTTATATGTTATTTCCCGGGGGAAAAACATTAAAAAAAAGAAAAAAACAGGGAAAAAAACAATAAAAAAAGAAACTCCTGTAAACCAGATAATAATTGATTTAAACGAGCTTAAACAAGAATCCATAATTTATACCTGTTTAAGGTAAAAATAATTAAGTTTTTCAGGTAGAATAGTTATTTTGGTAGGGGTTTGTCCAAAAATTTCACCATCTGGCAACAAAGTTTCATTTTTTTTTGTAATAAGTTCAGCTTTTTTTGCTTTAAAGACAGAAACCTGATCAAGATTTAAATGGGTTCCCTTAAAAATCATTGGAAAAGCTTTTAAAAGGGTAAAACGCGAGAAGTTAGAAGCTACAACTATATCAAAATATCCATCATTAATTTTTGCCTGGGGTGCCATTAACATTTTTTTCCCGGTGTATTTTGAATTACAAAACTCTACAAAGCATTTTTTACCTTTTATAATATCATTATTCACTTTTAATTCGATTTCATGAAATCTGAGGAAAATCATCTTGTAAAGAACACCAATTACATAACTTAAGCCTCGTAAAAACTTTAATTTTGCTGCAATTTTTGCAACTTCAGTTACAAAACCTGTTCCAACCATATTAACACAATAAAAAATTTTATTTTTAGAGGTAAAACTTAAAACATCCACAGGCTTTATATTATTTTGTTTAATAGCTTTTATTCCATTAAGATAATTGGTTATTCCAAGGTCTAAAGCAAACGAATCACCGCTTCCTGTTGGAATAATTGCAATGGGTGGAAGTTTTTTGTTGTTGTGGTGTTTAATAAGACCGTTTAAAACATGAAAATTTGTGCCATCTCCTCCAACTAAACCGATTCCATAATATTTTTTTAAATCAGTCTGTTTTATAATTATTTCCCCGTGACCATGGTATAGAGTTAATTTTAAATCATATTTAATATTATTTTTTTTTAGCAATCTTTCTATTTCAGGCAGGCATTTTTTACCCTTTTTACCTCCGGAAACAGGATTGGCAACAATTAAAAATTTCATGATAGTCTTTTTATATAAAATACTTATCAAAAGCAAATATTATTTTTTTTAAATTTTAAGAAAAAGAGGTTGACTTTAAAAATAAAAAGTGTAGAATGCGTTTTGTCTTTTGGGAAAAAGATTTTTTCCTAAAAGGTTTTTTTTTGTTAGAAGATTATTTGTTCTTTGAAAATTGGTCAGTAAGAAGAAAAAGCGGGTCACAAGAGAAGTTAAGAAAATTGAGTAAATAGAAAAGCTAGATTAGCTTTTCCAGTA